>AR_comb_assmDRAFT_10289570_pt1 | contig 12634 bp, 12 predicted proteins | sample ArasoioldDNA_FD_10543 | JGI IMG/M metagenome (IMG submission 10543) | reverse complement strand
GAAGGCGGGCTGCTCGGCGTCGGCGTCTTCTTCACCCTCAGCGGCTACCTGATCACCGACATCCTGCTTAACCAGGTCAAGGACGGCGGCATCCGGTTGAAGTCCTTCTGGCTGGCCCGCGCCCGCCGCCTATTGCCCGCCCTCTTCCTGATGCTGACGGTGGTGATGGCCTGGGTGACGCTGATCGGCCCCCACCAGCCGGGCGACTTCCGCACCGCCGCGCTGACCGCCGCCGGTTACTTCAACAACTGGTGGCTGATCTTCCACGACGTCTCCTACTTCGCCCGCTTCGCGCCGCCCTCTCCCCTCAACCACCTCTGGTCGCTCTCGGTCGAGGAGCAGTTCTACATCTTCTGGCCCTTCCTGCTGATGGGTGGGCTGCGCTTCGTCCCGGAGCTGAAGAACGCCACCGGCACGCGGCCGCGGCTGGCCATCGTGACCCTCGCCGCGGCGCTCGCCTCGGGGATCCTGATGGCGGTCCTCTACCACCCCTCGCTCGACCCCTCGCGCGCCTACTACGGCACCGACACCCGCGCGCTCGAGCTGCTCGTCGGCGCGGCGCTGGCGATGGTCTGGCCGAGCCGCCGCCTGCACGCGCGGATCGCGCCGCAGGCGCGGCGCACGATCGAGGTCGCCGGCGCCATCGGCCTCGCCGGCATCGGGGCGATGTTCTGGCGGACGAGCGAGTTCTCGCCCTTCCTCTACCGCGGCGGCTTCGCCCTGCTGGCGCTGGGCTCGGCGCTCGCCGTCGCCTCGCTGACCCACCCCGCCTCGCGCCTCGGCCCGATCGTCGGCTGCCGGCCGATGCGGTGGATCGGCGAACGCTCCTACGGCATCTACCTCTGGACGCTTCCGACGATCGTGCTGACCACGCCGGAGGGGGCGCGGGACGCCGATCCGCTGCGCGCCGTCTTCCAGGTGGCGGCGATCCTGGCGATCGCCGAGCTCTCCTGGCGCTACGTCGAGAACCCGATCCGCCACGGCGCGCTGGGCCGCCTCTGGGCGCAGTGGAGGGCCGGCCGCTGGCGGCGCGAGCGGCTCACCGGCCGCGCCTGGGCGGGCGTCGGCGTCGCGGCGGCGGTCGCGGCCGCGGCGCTCGCCGGGCTGGCCGGCGTCGGCGTGACCGACGGGACGCACGCGATCGGCGCGGAAACCGTCGCCAGGACCGTCACCGCGAAGAAGGTCAAACGGGCGCCGCTGGCGACCTCCTGCGAAGCGGTCGTCCACATCGGCGACTCGACCTCCGAGGGCCTCGTCTCCTCCGAATACCTGCCCGACCCGAACGACCTGATCAGCGCCCAGTACGCCCGCGTCGGCGCCACCACCCAGCATTTCGAGGTCTCCGGCGCGCGCTCGATCTACGAGAACTTCGAAGGACTGCCGAACGCGCAGGAAGTCGCCGAAGCATGGATGAACGAAGGCTTCGAAGGGTGTTGGGTGCTGGCGATGGGCACCAACGAGGCGGCCAACGTCGCCGCCGGCTCGAACTTCACCTACGACGACCGGATCGACAGCATGATGGCCACCGTCGGCGGCGAGCCGGTGCTGTGGGTCAACGTCAAGTCCCTGGAGACCACGGGCCCCTACGCGGAGTCGAACATGAAGGCCTGGGACGAGGCGCTGCTGGCGGCGTGCGACCGTTACCCCGACATGCGCATCTACGACTGGGCCGCCGACGTGAAGGACCAGTGGTTCATCCCCGACGGGATCCACTTCACCTCGGAAGGCTACGCGGCGCGGGGCCGGATGATCGCCGACGCCCTGCTGGAAGCGTTCCCCAACACCGGCCCGCTGGAGATGACCGACAAGGACAACTGCACGGTCACGGGCGCGCCGCCTTCGACCGCCTAGCCGCCGCCCGACTTCGCCTTCCTGAAGTACGCCCAACGGTCGTAGAGGCCGAGCGCGCCGGCGAGGGTGTCGCCGCGGATCGTCGCCGTGCCGCCGCTGCCGATCAGCCTGGCGTAGTCGATTCGCGGCGAGTCGCCGCGCTTGATCACCTCGATCCCCGTAAAGGCGCCCGGCACATAGGGCCCGAGGCGCGAGTTCATCTCCGCCTGGGTGAAGCGGAAAGTCCATTCGTGCAGCGGCGAGTAGTAGTCGTAGGGATCGTCGACGCTCTGCAGGTAGGGCACGTCGGGGGCGCCGAGGAAGCCCGACTCGGTGCGTCCGCCGGAGGAGGAGAAGTAGGTGGTCTGCGCGATCGCGCCGCCGTAGGTGGCGACCTGGTTGCGGGTCGACTGCACGGCGCGGTCGGTGCGTTCGTCCTCCAGCTTCACCCCGCCGTAGACCTGGGTGCGGGTGTCGGCGTAGAGCTCGTAGCCGTGGCCGCCCACGTCGGTGGAGAGGGCGATCGAGCGGCAGGCGACCGCGAACGCCTTCAGGGTCGCCGCCGGCCATTCGGGCGGCACCTCACCCGGCAGCGAGCCGCGCGCGTAGCTGTTCACGTTCAGCTCGTTGACCACGTTGAGCGAGGCGCCCGCGCCGGGCACCAGCTCGAGCGCGCCACGGTAGACGCCCACCCCGTCGATCCGGATCGTGCCGCGGCCGTCGGCGTGCAGCCGCCCACCGCAGGCGGCGAGCACCTTGCCCGAGCTGGAGAGCAGCTGCAGCGAAGCGCCGCGGCGCCGGCCCGTGTAGGTGCGTGCGGGATCGAGCGCTTGCCCGCAGGCGGCGGTGGCGTGGCTGAAGCCGACCTCGCCCGAGGCGACGTCGAGCAGCACCCGCACCTGCGGCGCACCCGCCGCCTCACCGATGCGGATCCCCTTGTAATAGTGGCGGAGGATCTGCCGGTAGCCCGCCCCGTGCAGGCCGTATCCATAAGCGCCGTAGGCGCTCATGCCGACGCCGTGACCGAAGCCGCCGCCCTTGACGATCCAGGTGACCGGCCCCGCGCCGGCGGCCGCCGGCGCGACCCCCAGGGCGGCGATCAGCGCCAGCAGTGCGATCCGAGCTCGCCTCATCCGCGCCGAGGGTAGCGACGCCCCTCCCCGCATTCTGCATGGTTTAGCTCAGCCAACCGGGCGGGAAGCAGAGGGCATGGGTGGTGAGATCAGCGAGCGCGCATCGGCCTCCCCCGGCCGCTATTCGCATCGCTTCGGCGCCTCGCCGCCGCTCTCGCTCGGCGTCGAGGAGGAGCTGCTGCTGGTCGACGAGCGCTTCCGCCTGGAGGCGGCCAGCGAGGCGGTGCTCGAGCGGGTCTCCCCGCCGCTCTCCGAGCGGGTCTCGGCGGAGATCTTCAGCGAACAGATCGAGATCAAGACCGGCATCTGCCACAACGCGGAGGAGGCGCTTGCCGAGCTGCGCGGGGCGCGGCAAGCGGTCCACGACCTCGGCTTTGGCCTGCTCTCCGCCGGGTTGCACCCGACCGCGGCGACGGGCGCCCAGCTGGTCGACAAGCCCCGCTACGAGATCGTTCGCGAGGATCTCGGCGACCTGCTGCGGACGCCGCCCTGCGGCCTGCACGTGCACGTCGGCATCCCCGACGCCGACGTCGCGGTGCGCATCGCCAACGCCTTCCGCCTCTACCTGCCGGCCCTGCAGGCGTTGAGCGCCAACTCGCCGTTCCGCGAGGGGGCGGACTCCGGCCACGCCAGCGCCCGCACCCAGGTGGTGCGCAGCTACCCGCGCTTCCAGGTCCCCCGCGAGTTCCGCGATTACGAGGACTTCTGCCACGTCGCCGACCAGCTGATCGCCGCCGCCGGGGTCGACGACTACACCTACATCTGGTGGGACGTGCGGCCCCATCCCAAGCTGGGCACGGTCGAGGTGCGGGCGGTGGACGTGCAGATCGAGCCCGAGACCTCGAGCGCGATCGCGGCGCTGATCCAGGCGATCGCGGCGATGGAGCTCGACCGGCCGACCGTCGCGGAGGTCGAGCGGGAGGCGCTGGAGGAGTCCTACTTCCAGGCCGCGAGCCACGGCTTGGAGGCGGAGATCGTGCTCGCCGACGGGACGCCGGCGCCGGCGCGGACGGTGATCGCCGGAATGCTCGACGCGGTGCGCCCCTACGCCCGCGACCTCGGCGGCGAGGCGGCGCTCGCGGAGGTGGAGGGGATTCTGCGCGGGGGCAACGGCGCCGACGAGCAGCGCCGAATCAAGCGCGAGCACGGCATGCACTCCCTGCTGGAGGCACTGGCCGAACGCTCGGTCCGCTGACCTCGGCCTGGCGCTCCAGGGCGAAGAGCAGAGGTCGCCTCGGGCGGGTTCAGGGCTTGAGCAGCACCTTCACCGCGCCGTCGCGCTTCTCCTGGAACATCTCGTAGCCTTCGGGCGCCTGCTCGAGCGGCACCGTGTGGGTGGCGAAGTCCTCGACGCCGAGCGGGTCCTCGTCGCCCAGCAGCGGCATGATCTCGTCGACCCAGCGCTTCACGTTGGCCTGCCCCATGCGCAGCTGGATCTGCTTGTCGAACAGGGTCATCATCGGCAGCGGATCGGCCATGCCGCCGTAGACGCCGATCAGCGAGATCGTGCCGCCGCGGCGGACCAGCTCGATCGCCAGGTGGAAGGCGCTGAGCCGGTCGACGCCGACTTTCTGCGCCAGCTTCTGGGCCAGCCGGTCGGGCAGCAGGCCGGCGATGTCCTGGGCGAGCTTGCCGATCCGCGCGCCGTGCGCCTCCATCCCGACCGCGTCGATCACCGCGTCGGGACCGCGGCCGTCGGTCATCTCCCGGACCCTCGCGACGATGTCCTCCTCGGCCTCGATGTCGAGGGCGGTCACGCCGCGCTTGCGCACCCGCTCGAGGCGCTCGGGGACGAGATCGATGCCGATCACCCGGTCCACACCCTGCTGCCGCGCGACGCGGCAGCACATGTCGCCGATCGGGCCGAGGCCGAGCACGACCAGGCTGCCCCCTGGCGGCACGTCAGCGTACTGCACCGCCTGCCAGGCGGTGGGCAGCACGTCGGAGAGGAAGAGGAAGCGCTCGTCGGGCGGTCCGCCGGGCACCTTGATCGGCCCGTAGTCGGCGTGCGGCACGCGCAGGTACTCGGCCTGGCCGCCCGGCACCTCGCCGTAGAGCTTGGTGTAGCCGAACAGTTCGGCGCCCATCCCCTGCTCGCGCACCTGGGTCGTCTCGCACTGCGTCTGCAGACCCCGTTCGCACATGAAGCATTTGCCGCAGGAGATCTGGAAGGGCATCACGACGCGGTCGCCGGGTTTGAGGTTGTCGACGCCGGGTCCCACGTCCTCGACTATCCCCATCGGCTCATGGCCGAGCACGTCTCCCTCGCCCATGAACGGCGAGAGGACCTCGTAGAGATGCAGATCGGAGCCGCAGATCGCCGTCGTGGTGATCTTCACGATCGCATCGGTGGACTGCTCGATCCTCGGGTCAGCCACCTCCTCGACCCTCACGTCCCGTTTGCCGTGCCACGTAACCGCTTTCATCTCGCTCTCCTCGCTCTCGCTGTCCCAGTGGTCGTGGCTACCCGTGGGGTGGCGGGCAAAACGAATGTCCACCGCCTGTTTGGCGATTCGAAGCGGGGGGTAACCCGGCGGCATGACTGCAGCTGGAGCAATCTTCCTCATCGCCGTGGGCGCGATCCTGCGCTACGCGACCAACGTCCACGTCCAGGGTGTCAGCCTCGACACGGTCGGCCTGATCCTGATGATCGCCGGCGTCGCCGGGTTGATCATCGGCCTCTGGCAGTGGGCGACCCTGTCCCGCCGCACGCGTGAAGGCGACGTCCTCGTCGAGGACCGTCGCGGCGCCGTGGTCGAAGACAGGCGGGGCGTGCGCGAACGCCCGCCCTACTGAGCGGCCTCGCCGGCGCCGGCGGACCCCCCGCCCGCCCTCTTTGCCTGCATGGCGAGCTGGGCTTTTGCCACAAATGGTTTAGACACCGCGCACCCCTGGGTACAGATCCTCCGTACAAAGCGTCCAGGGGGAGGAATCGATGTTCATCTGCGAGAGATGTGGAAGCCGCTACAGCGCGATGCACGCCGCGGCGATGGAGAACTGCCCGCGCTGCATGGTCCGCGAGCGCACGGCGGCGCCGCTCACCTTCAAGGCCTTCCGCCTGCCGCCCAGCATGGAGGCGAGGGATGCCGAATCGCGCCCTCAGCCTCAGGATCGCCAGGCGATCTCGGCGTAGCAGCGTCGGCGTAGCAGCGCGGTTACCCGCTCGTTCCGGCGGGTAGCCACAGGCAATGAAGGTCGTCGTCACCGGGGCCACGGGCAACGTCGGGACCAGCGTCGTCGAGGCGCTCGGCGAGGCCGCCGAGGTCGAGCGGATCGTCGGCTTGGCGCGCCGCCGTCCCGCCTGGCAAGCGGATAAGACCGAGTGGCAGGTCGCCGACGTCCTCACCGCGGACCTGGCCTCCCTCTTCGAGGGCGCGGACGCCGTGATCCACCTCGCCTGGGCGATCCAGCCCTCGCACGACATGGAGACGCTCGAGCGGATCAACGTCGAGGGCAGCCGCCGGGTCTTCGAGGCCGCCGCTGCCGCGGGAGTTCCCAAGCTGGTCTACGCCTCTTCGGTCGGCGTCTACTCGCCCGGCCCGAAGGACACCCGCGTCGACGAGGACTGGCCCCGCAACGGCATCGAGAGCTCCTTCTACTCGCGCCACAAGGCCCAGGTCGAGCGCCTGCTCGACGGCGTCGAAGCGCGCGCGACGGAGACGAAGGTCGTGCGCATGAGGCCCGCGCTGATCTTCAAGGGCGAGGCCGGAAGCGAGATCCGTCGCCTCTTCCTCGGCCCCTTCCTGCCCAACTTCCTCCTCCGCCCGGGCCGGATCCCGTTCGTGCCGCGGCTGCCGCGACTGCGCTTCCAAGCGGTCCACTCGGCCGACGTCGGCCGCGCCTACGCGCTGGCGACGACGCGCGAGGTCAGCGGCGCCTTCAACCTCGCCGCCGAGCCGGCCCTCGGGCCCGACGAGCTGGCCGAGACGCTCGACGCCCGCACCTTCCCCCTTCCGGCCTCGATTGCCAGGGCGCTCGCGGACGTCACCTGGCGCCTGCGCCTCCAGCCCTCGCCGCCCGGCTGGCTCGACATGGCCCTGGCGACGCCGCTGATGTCCTCGCGACGCGCCCGTGAGGAGCTCGGCTGGGAGCCGCGCAAGACCTCGGTCGAGGCGCTCGAAGAGCTGCTGGCCGGCATGCGTCGCGGCGAAGGCAAGGGGACGCCGCCGCTCGAGTCGCCCGGCCCAGGCGGTCGCATCGACGAGATCCGCACCGGCATCGGCGGTCGCCAGTGGGCGACGCAGCCGGAGGAGAAGCTGATCGAGCACCTGATCGACGTCCACTCGATCGAGGAGCAGGCGCTGACCCAGATGCGCGCGGCGCCGGGCATCGCAGGCGAGGGGGAGCTGGCGCGAATCTTCGCCGAGCATCTCGGCGAGACCGAGAGCCAGGAGCGCCGCGTGCGCGAGCGGCTGGAGGCGCACGGCGCCGACCCCTCGGCGCTCAAGGACGCGGCGGGCAAGGCGGGTGGGATCGGGATGCTCTTCTTCGCCGCCAGCCAGCCCGACAGCCCCGGCAAGCTGACCGCCCACGCCTTTTCCTACGAGCACCTCGAGGCCGCCGCCTACGAGCTGCTCGAGCGCACCGCCGTGGCCGCGGGGGATGGGGAGACGGCGCGCCTCGCCCGGGAGATCGGCATCGAGGAGCGGCGCATGGCCGAGCGGCTGGAGGCCTGCTTCGACGTCGCCGCCGAGGCCTCGCTGCGCCACGGCGACGACCAGGGCGCGACCGATCGGCAGCTCGACCGCTACCTGGCCGACGCGCACGCGATCGAGCAGCAGGCTCTGCAGTTGCTCGAGGCGGCGCCCGGCCTGGTCGAGGATGAGCAGCTGCTCAGCGAGCTGTTCGCGCGGCACCTCGAGGAGACCGAAGGCCACGAGGGGCTCATCTACGCGCGGCTGAAGGCGCGCGACTCGAAGCCCTCCAAGCTGAAGGACGCGGCGCTGCGCATCGGTGGGCTCAACGTCGGCGGCTTCTTCGCCGGCCAGCCCGACACCGAAGCCAAGCTGGTCGGCTTCGCCTTCGCCTTCGAGCACCTCGAGATCGCGGCCTACGAGCTGCTGCGCCGGGTCGCCGAGCGGGCCGGCGACGCCGAGACCGCGAAGATGGCCGCTGCGGTGCTCGCCGAGGAGCGCGCCATGGCGGCCGAGCTCGACAGAAGCTGGGACCGTGCCGCCGCACACGTCTGAGGCCGGCTAGGCCGCGACCGGGGGGAGCTCGGGACGGTAGCCAACCTTGGCCAGGACCTCGCCCAGCGCCTCGTGCAGCGCCTCCTGCTCCTCGACCGAGAGGTTCTCCCGCCAACCGCCCGGTGCTGCCGCCCGGGCCTCGCACAGCGGACCGCGCGAGTCGGCCGGCAGGCGCTCGAAGCTATGTCGTGAGGCGACCGCGGGAGCCGCCGGGGGGTCGATCGCCAGCGTCGCGCAGATCTCCTCCAGCTTCTCCCCGGAGCGTTCGAGCAGCTCCTCGTAGCGGACGAGGATCCGATCGCCGGGGCGACGGCTGCGGAACGCCTCGAGCACCGCTTCGGTGCGGTAGGCCCAGACGCTGCCCAGCCAGCGGATCAGCGGCACCCGCCCCTCGGGGGCGACCGGGAAGGCGCCGCCGCGGATTGCCCACGAGCCGTTCTGGTAGGCGGCGAGCCAGGAGTCGACGACGTCGCGGCCGTCGCGCAGCAGGAACACGAGCTTCGAGCTCGGGAAGAGGTCGGCGAGCATCGGCGCGACGTGCGAGCCGGGCTCCTTGACGACGTAGAGGGGCGAGCCGGACGCGTCGACACCGGCTTCCGCGGCCTGGGCCTCGAAGCGGGCGGCGATCAGCGCCCGCAGCGGCTCCCCCCAGCTCTCTCGGTGCCGCTCGGCGAAGAAATAGCCGGGCTCCTCGCTCTTCAGCTCGAGCAGCGTGGTCAGCTCGGGCGAGCCCTCCTCGGAGGCGGCCCAGGCGAGCGGGATCGGCCGCCACACGCCGAGGTGATGGCCGAGGTGCGGGTCGTCGATCGGGACCACGTCGTCGAAGTCCGCCAGCATCCGCAACAACCAGGTGCTGCCGCTGCGCGAGGAGCCGAAGATCCAGGCGAGGCGATCCATGATCGCGCCTTCCTTACCCCGATTCAGAAAATCGAACCGTTACTCGCGCTCGACCTCGCTTGCCGGCTTGTCCTCGCGCAGGCCCTTGAAGGAGCCGTGGCGCACCATGCCGTCGCCGGTCATCTCGCGGAACTCGATCTCGGCGACCAGCTCGGGCTCGACGAAGCGCGCCTCCTTGGGCAGCTTGGCGGCGGCAAAGGGGCTGGCGCCGCGGGCAAGCGGCGCGAGACGCTCGCCCAACATCGCCAGGTCCCGCTCCTTGAAGCCGGTGCCCACCTTGCCCGCATAGCGCAGCTCGGGGCCGTCGTAGTAGCCGATCAGCAGCGAGCCCAGCCGCCCGGCGCGCCGGCCTCGACCGGGCGCCCAGCCGCCGATCACGAACTCCTGCCGGCCGACGTTCTTCACCTTCAGCCACTCGCCCGTCCGCCTGCCGGGGACATACGCGCTGTCGAGCCGCTTCATCACCAGGCCCTCCAAGCCCCGCTCGCCGCTCGCCGCCAAAAGCTCCTCGGAGTGGCCGGTCGAGTAGGCGGGCGTCTGCCAGCTCTCCCCCACGAGCCCCAGGCCCTCGAGCAGCTCGCGCCGGCGGCGGTAGGGCAGCGGCATCAGGTTCCGCCCGTCGAGATGGAGCAGGTCGAAGATCACGTAGGTGACGGGGTACTCCTTCATCCGGTTGCGGACGACCGTCTCCTCGGTCTGGTGGATGCGCTGCTGCAGGCGCGAGAAGCTCGGCCGACCCTCGGCGTCGAAGGCGACCAGCTCGCCGTCGAGCACCGCCTCGCGGGCGCCGAGCCGGCGCGAGAGCCTGCGCACCTCCGGGTACTGGCGGGTGACGTCGAGCAGGTTGCGCGTCTGCAGGGTCACTCGGCCGGGACGGCAGTAGGCGATCGCACGGACGCCGTCCCACTTGATCTCGGCCGCCCATCCCTTCTCGGGCGCCGGCAACTCGGCAAGGCGGGCGAGCATCGGCACGACGTCCTCGGGAAAGGGATCGCGGTGCTCGCGCGGAGGATCCATGCGGTGGATCATCCAGTCCTTCTCCTCGCCGGTGCGGAAGAGCGCGTAGCGGCCATCGAGCCGCTTGCCGGCGAGGTCGAAGACGACTTTGCCCTCCTCCCACTTCTCGCACTCATAGGTGCCGCGGTCCCAGATCTTCACCGTGCCGGCCCCGTACTCGGCGGCGGGGATCTCGCCCTCGAACTCCATGTACTCCAACGGGTGGTCCTCGACGTGAACGGCGAGCCGGTTCTCGCTCGGGTCGAGCGGAATGCCATTGGGCACCGCCCAGGAGACCGCCACCCCGTCGTGCTCGAGGCGTAGGTCCCAGTGCAGGCGGCGAGCGTGGTGCTCCTGGACGACGAATCGCGGCGCGGCCTGCTTGCCGCGGCGGCGCTTCGGCCGCGGCTCGGCCGTTTTGCGCGCATTGAGGTGGACGACGAGGGGATCGTCGTCCACCGCTGACCTACGTCTTGCGCTCGAGGTCGGCGGCCTCCTCGGCCTTCTCGTCGGCGTGCTCGCGGGCGCGGTCGCGCTCCTCCTTGGTTTCGCCCTTCTTCTCCTCGAGCCGACCTTCGCGGCGCAGCGAGGGGTCGTCGGCGAGATCGCCGGCGGCCTTCTTCGCCCTGCCGGTCAGCTTGTCGAGAATGCTCATCCGTGGTCCTTCCGTCGTGTACGCGGACCCTCGGCTACCCCCGCCGCCGCGCGGCGAAACCGCCGCGCGGCCCGCTCAGTCGCGCACCGGCTCGTAGGTGAGGATGCCGACGCCCGCGCCGACCGTGCGCGACTCGAGCAGGCGCAGCGGTTTCTTGTCGCTGACGTCGCCGAAGAGGCGCTTGCCCTCGCCGAGCAGGACCGGAAAGACCATCAGCCGCAGCTCGTCGACCAGGCCGAGCTCGAGCAGCGCCTGGACCAGCTGGACGCTGCCGGTGACGAGGATGACGCCGTCGACGTCCTCCTTCAGCTTGGCGATTTCGGCGGCGAGGTCCTTGCCCGGCAGGACCGTCGAGTTGTTCCACTCGGGGTCCCCGAGGGTCGTCGAGACGACGTACTTCGGCATCGAGTTGAACTTGTCGGCGAACTCGCCCTCGCGCGTGGGCCACGCCTCGGCGAACCCTTCGAAGGTCACCCGGCCGAGCAGCTGCGCCGCGGCCTCCATCGTCTCGTCCAGCTTGAACTGGTTGCCCTCGTCGCCGCGGTCGATCTCGAAGGTCCAGCCGCCGTGGCGGTAGTCCTCGGCCCCACCCGGGTCCTCGACGACCCCGTCGAGGGAAATGAACTCGGTTACGACGACTCTTCCCATCGCTGTCTCCTCTCCAAGCTGAACCTGACGGTGCGGCCCACCGTACAAAGGACGACCCCGGACCAGGAGGCGAATCGTGTTAAGGAACCTGTCAGCTCTGACCGCCCTCGCCCTCGCGGCGGCTCTCCTCGCCGGCGGCTGCGGCGGCGGCAACGACAGCTCGGGCGAAGGCGGCGCCTACGGCTCGGGCGGCGGCGAAGGCGGCTCGACCCAGGCGGCGCAGAGCGAGAGCGGCGGCGACGGCGTCGTCGCGGTCGCCAAGGGCTCCGACCTCGGGCCGATCCTGGTCGACTCGAAGGGCTTCACCCTCTACGACTTCCACAAGGACAAGGGCGGCACGTCGGCCTGCTACGGCGCCTGCGCCGCGACCTGGCCGCCGCTGACCGCGGAAGGCGCGCCGAAGGCGACGAGCGGCGCGCAGAGCTCGCAGCTCGGCACGACCAAGCGCAAAGACGGCGCCGTCCAGGTGACCTACGCCGGCTGGCCCCTCTACACCTACGCCGCCGACAGCAAGCCGGGCGACACCAACGGCCAGGACGTCAGCTCCTTCGGCGCCCAGTGGTACGCGCTGCAGCCGAACGGCGAAGAGGCGCCGGACTAGGGCGGTTTCCGGCTCACGCCGCCGGGGTAGCTCGGCGGCGTGAGATTCGTCTTCGCCCCGATCGGAATCCTCGCCGGCCTCGCCGCCGGCTTCGCGGCCCAGAAGGGCTTCGAGGCGATCTGGTCGCGCTTCGACGAAGACGAGGCGCCCGAGCCCGAGGACCGCGAGGTCTCCTACCCGAAGCTGCTCGCCGCGCTCGCCGTCGAGGGGGCGATCTTCCGCATGGTCAAAGGGATGACCGACCGCGGCGCCCGGCTCGGCTTCGCCTCGCTGACCGGCCGCTGGCCCGGCGAGGACGACTCCTCGAAGTAGGGGACAGACAGCGGCGCCTCAGACGGCGATCTCCCAGATGCCCCTGCTGCGCGTGCCCACCCGCAGCAGGCGATCGGGCGCGTAGAAGAGCAGGTCCTCAGCGAGCGCGTTGGGCAGCGCCGTCCCGAACACCGCCCAGCTAGCGCCCGCGTCGCGCGACTCGAAGACGCCGACGTCACACGCCACCCAGACACGGTCGCGGTCTTCAGGGTCGCTGACGATCGCGTTGACGGGCGTCGTCAGCGGGTCGACCGTGACGTCGGTCCAGGTACGTCCCTCGTCGTCGGATCGAAACACGCCGCCGGGCTTGGAGAAGGTCGCCCAGTAGCGGCTCGGCAGGTCCGGATCGGCCAGCGGATCGCTAATCCAGCCG
>AR_comb_assmDRAFT_10079869_pt1 | contig 12634 bp, 1 predicted proteins | sample ArasoioldDNA_FD_10543 | JGI IMG/M metagenome (IMG submission 10543) | reverse complement strand
AAGACCTGGGCGATGCCATTCCCCATGGTCCCCGCGCCGATCACTCCTACCCGTTTGATGTTGAGCATGCCACCTCGCCGCGATACGGATTCTCCAAACGCCAATTATGGCATTGAGGCGAGGCCTTGGAGTGAGCGTCGGAGCGTTCACCATGACGCGCGAAACACGAGTGCAGCCCAGCCGCCGCGCGACGTGATGTTCACCTTGTGCATCCCGAGATGAACGTAGGCATGGGCAACTTCGGATGCCACGGAATCCGCAACTCCTGACAGCACCAGCTGACCGTGATGTCCGACGCGTCGAACCAGCAGCGGCGCCATTTCGATCAGCGGCGCGGCCAGAATGTTGGCGATGACCAGCGGCCACGTACCGGCAACGATTTCGGGCCCGCCGAGTACGAGCTGCACCTGCCTGTCGAGTCCATTCAGCCGCGCGTTGTCGGCAGCGACGCGCAGCGCATCGTCATCAACGTCGATCGCCACAGCTCCAGACACGCCAAGCGTCAAAGCCGCCAGCGCCAACACGCCGGAACCGGTGCCCACGTCAAGCACACCATCCGGCCGTGCGGTCGGAACGATCTCGTCCAGTGCTTCGAGACACATCGCGGTCGTCGGATGTAATCCCGTGCCGAACGCTGGCGAGTCGATGAGCCTGAGATCGCCGGCCTCTCGCTCGACGTCGGCCGGAATGATGCGAAGCGATCCGACGTGAAAAGGTCGTGGCGTGAGTATCCAGACGGATCCGTTGTCGCGCCCCACGGCCGGGGACACGACGATATCGTCGGCGCCCAGCGCGCTCGCGACATCATCCGGGTCGACGCTATCAGGCATCAGCGCCGCCAGGCGATGGTCGACGCTGGACTCGACCTCAAGCGCGCCCAGCTCGACGAGCCGATCGAGATGAGTGTCGAGGTCCGTCTCGCAAGGGACGTCTATTCGGTACGGCATGCCATGCCGATGGTGTCAGCGCGGCAGGGATCCTGTCGAGGGACCCCTCCCGCGCGCAAGCCGCATTAGGACTGTCGTCGCTTCTGCAATTACGGCTGCCTGGGCGGGAGTGTCTTACGCAGGATCTGCATCGATTCCGCGTCGAAGGTATTGCCCCAGACCCGTCGATAGAGTGACCGCCCCTTCTCCATGAGGCCACCTGTTGGATGACCGGAGATGCCGTAGGAGTGCCCGGATTCGTGGGCCATCGTGCTGCCAATAACGCGTCCGATACCCTCATGGCGATCGCCGAACCAGCCACCGTCGGTTATCAGGATGTTTGGACCAAAGGCATTGAGGATGTCTTGAAAGAAAATGTTGCCATCCCACTTGTTGACGTACGCACAGCCGAACGCGTCATCGCAGTGCGCCGTGCCTGCTCCGTTTCGAATGATGTGCATGGTCTTTTCGCTGCGGAGCGCGAGGCCAGGTGTGGCCACGTGCGTGGATTCAACAACTCTGACGTTGAACGCGGAGTAGGCAGCGCGGGTCGTCTGCGTCGCCGCCGTTCGGATTCTTGCTGTGTCTGGATATCGTCCGGTTGGGTCTGCCCTTTCCTCTTGAGGCGGGTTCGGGGTCGTATCTTCCAATTGGGAGTAATCCAAGTTGAGAACCGGTTCCTGCACGGAGCAGCCCGGAAGTGCGAGTTGAGCCAGAATGCCCACGATGCTGACCGAGATCATCGTTTCGCCAAGGCTCGACCTTCCGCTCGGATCCCGTCGATTGATGGGATCGGAGAAGGAATAGACATAGCGGTTGAGCGAACGCGGGTCGTTTACGTCGGGTGACGCAGGATCGATGCTCGAGAAGCGACCGATGCGCGGATCGTAGAACCGTGCCCTCAGGTTGTATTCTCCAAGCGGCGCATCGAATCGCTCACCTGCGAACAGGTATGGATTCGGAGAGGTGCCGGATCGATTCAGGAGCGAGCCGAAGCCGTCGTAGCTATAGGTATCGCTGACCGCGCCGGCACCATCGGTCAGCTGGCGCACGTTCTTCTGCGCGTCAACGTGGAAGTACGACTGCTGTCCGCCTTCATTACGCCGGATGAGGTCCAGTCCGAAGACGTTCTGCGCCTTCACGGCGCCTGCGCCGTCACGCTCCTCGAGCACCTGCGAGAACGGAAGATTCGAGTCGACGAGGTAATTCGTAACCGCGCCTCCGACCTCCGAGCGCACGCGAACGCCATCCGCGTCGAAGGTATTGCGCAGCGAGCCGGCAGGTGTGTCGCCACGGACGAGACGATTCTCAAAGTCATAGACGAACCGCGCGCCGTCGGGCCGTGTGAGTTCGTTGCCATTGGCGTCGTAGGTGTAGGGCTGCCCGTTCTCTGTCAGCAGCCGATCGTTGGGGTCGTAGACGTAACTCGTCGCGCCAGATGCCGAATCGAGCTTCGAGATCCGATTGCCATTTCGATCGTAGGTGTACGACGTGGTTCGCTCCGCCTTGCCAGTCTCGGTTGTTTGCTCTTGAACGAGTCGATACAAATTGTCGTACGAGAAGGACGTCGCGCGTCCGCTATCCTCGGTTACCGACAGACGATTGCCGATCGGTCCCAGGGTGTAGCTGAACCCGGACATGATGCTGTTGTCTGGCAGACGGTTTTCGAGACGAATCAGCCGGTCCAGGGTGTCGTAACTGCGATCCGTGCGTGTGCGGTTTGGATACGTCGTGCGAAGCAGGTTGCCGACGGCGTCGTAGGTGTAGTTCGTCTGGCCGCCGCCTGGCTCGGTGACAGCGCGTAAGCGATTCAAGTCGTCATACGCGAAGGTGGTCACGCCCGAAGGCACGGTTACTGTCGACCGGTTGTGCGCCGCATCGTAGGTATACGAAATCGGCGTGCCGTCAGGTTCGACGCGCTTCGTCAGCTGACCGATCGCGTCGTATTCATATCGGGTGATGCCTCTGCTATCCGTCGCCGTGAGTCGTTCACCGCGCCGCGAGTAGGTGAACGTCACAAGTGTGCCATCCGGGTAGGTTCGGGAGAGCAACCGATTGCTGGCGTCGTAGGTGAATCTTGTCGTCTGACCGTTGAAATCCGTGTGGGCAGTCACGTTGCCGACGGGGTCATAGGTGAACGACTCCGCGCTGCCCATCGGCAACACATGTCTCGTCGCGCGACCGGAGCCGTCATATTCCCAACGCGTCACGTGGCCGCTCGGGTCGGTTTCTGAGACTCGATTGTTCATCTCGTCGTAGCTGTATGAGGTCGTCTGCCCCAGCGGGTCGATGACCGATGTGAGCCGACCGCAGGCGTCGTACGAATAGCGGTTAATCAGGCCGGCCTGATCGGTGGTTGACGTGGGCCGCGATTCGAAATCAAAGGTGATCCGCGTTGAGGTCCCGTCAGGGAAGACGACACGCGAGCGGCGGTCGAGGGCATCGTATTCGTACGACCTCGTTCTCCCGTTGGGCGTCGTTTCCGAAGTCACATTGGCGGCGGCATCGGACGAATACCGTGTGATCTGTCCCAGCGCATCCGTCATCGAATCCTGGCGGCCTGCGGCATCAAAGGTATAGCTCGTCGTGTGCCCGAGCTGGTCTTTCTGAGCAGCAATGCGACCAAGCTCGTCGTAGGTCTGCTCGGTGGTTGAACCGTCTGGTGCGATCGTTCGTACCAGCCGACCGAGCGCATCGTAGACCGACGTGGTCGTTCTGCCAGCCTCGTCGGTCGAGCCGGTCACGTGCCCGTCGCCGTCATAGGTGTAGGACTTGGTCCCGCCATCCGGGAAGGTCACCGAGGCAAGCAGTCCGGTCCCGGTGTATGTATAGGTTGTTCGCCGACCGAGCTTGTCGATCGCTGCCCGCGTATTGCCGGCGCCATCGAACTCCCTGGAGACAGAGAACCCATCGTTGAAGATTGTTCTGACAGTCCGACCCTCGCTGTCGTATTCGAACCGGGTGACGATCTGTTCGGTCGAGCCGGAAGGTAGCGTGCGTGTCACCGCGCTGCGGACGCGATTGCCCGCAGCGTCGTACTCATAGCGGGTATCGCCTCCGCACGACGTTCCGGCGGCGATCAACAGCCCGGCTGGATCGTAGGTGAACGCGCTGGAGTTGCCTGCGGGATCGGTCTGCCGGGTTTGATTACCTTGCGCGTCATACGCGAACGACCAGGTCTGTCCGTTCGCGTCAGTTCGCGTCAACTGGTTGCCGCGCGAATCGTAGGTATTGGCACTCGTCCGTCCAAGCGGATCCGTCGTGGTCAGCACCTGACCGCGGACGTTGTAGGTGTACGAGGTGACGTGGCCCAGCGGATCGCGTGTCGTCAGAAGATTGCCTTGATCGTCGTAAGTGGAGGTGGTCGTGTGGCCCTGCGCGTCAACCGTCGAAAGCAGGGTATCGAACGCTCCATACGTCAGCGCGGTGGAGTGGCCAAGCGCATCGGTCTCGTGCGTGACGTTGCCGCGCGGATCGTACTGATACGTCGTGACGCCGTTGGTGCGGCCGGTCAGTGTCGTGGTGGACGTATCCAGGTCGTAGGTGATCCCGAGGCGTGCGCCATCGGCGTCCTGGGTCGCGGCCAATCGACTGTCGGTCTCGTATTCGGCCCGGAACAGTACCTGACCCAGTCCGTTGGTGATCGTTTCCAGTCGCTGTTCAGCACTGTATGTGTGCGTGACGATGTTGCCGGCGCGCGATGTCACCGTCGCGAGGTCGCCGCGCGAATCGTACGAGTAGTGCAGCGATCGACCCATCGGATCGGTGATCGAGGTGATGCGTCCCGAACCATCGCGCTGGAAGGCGATGCTCTTGCCGGAGCCGTGAGCGATCCCTCCCGACGTGATTGAGAGCGCGTTGCCATTGGCGTCAGCGATTCGCGTGATGCCGAAGCCGCGTTCGAAATCGATCACGCGGCCGTCACGGGTCGTCAAGCGGACGAGTCGCGGGTTGTAAACCAGGCCGGTGTCTTCGTCGCCGTCGAATCCGCGGACCTCACCGCCAGAGGTATAAATCGCCTGTGTGCCGTCCAGCGCTTCGAGCGTGGCGCCGGGAGCCGTGCCGCTGACGAACACGAATCGCGCATCGGCGACGCAGCCCCCGATGACGGCCGCCGGATGGGTCAGATCCAGCTTGAACGTGTAGACCTCGCGATCCGACAGCCAGACCTGGGTGACGTGGAACAGGTTCTCCTGCACCACTTGGCACGGCAATCCGAAAGGTCCGGTGCTTGGAGCGATTCGCCAGCCGGCGCCGGGATCGCGATTGCTCTGGTAGTACCCCTGACGGACTTGCAGACTCCAGCCAAACCCGAAGTCACGCTGTTCCCTGACACGGCTGTCGTAGGTTCTCACCACGCTGATCGGTATACCTGCGACGGGAACCTCGAGATCGACGAACGACAGTCGTGTGTGTCCGACCTTGGCGCCGTCCACCTGATACACGCGCTCATCCAACGAGACCTGCGCGTTGACGTCTTCGACGATGAGCAGCACTCGATAGAGACCGTTCTCGAGCAATGTCGGATCGAGCCGTCCGAGGACGCCGTTGACGACAGAGGACGTTCCCGTTCCAATGACGGTGCTGGTTGTCGCGTCAACCCTGTTCAACTCGAGTCGATATCGAAGGAGATGTGAGTCGCTGGCGGTACCGACAATATCGACGGGCAGTGCGATGACCGATGTCTCACCCGGAGCGGTGATGGTTGCGGTGGGGAGGTCAGCATCTCCCGCAACCGAGTCGACCCCATTGCAGTTCTCGTCGATACCGTTCTCGGGGATGTCAGTGGCACCCGGGTGAATAGCCGCGCTCAGATCGTTGCAATCTCCCTGCAGCGGCGTGAAGCCATCGTGATCCGCGTCGATGGTGCCCGGGTTTATCGCGTCGGCGCCGCTGCAGTCTTCATCGATGCCGTTCCCGGGGACATCCGTCGCGCCCGGGTGCACGTTCGAGCGTCCATCGTCGCAATCTCCTTGATTCGCCGTGAAGCCGTCGTGATCGTTGTCGAAGTCGCCGACCGCGCGACCCAGCGAGACGATGATGTCGACGAGCGATCCGGGTGCCGCAAGGCTGCCGCCGGCCGGCGACTGGCTGAAGATCGATCCCTCAGGCGCAATCGGATGGGTCTGATTGGAGACCGTACCGAGGGTGAGCCCCGCCGCGTTGATAGTCGACGTCGCCACCGCCTGCGATTGTCCGATCAACGCCGGAACGGTGACCGCGGCTCCGACTTGCGCAGTGTACGACTGGAGGGCGAAGAGCCCATGCGAATCCATCACCTTCACTGTCACCTGTTGCGGACCACGCTGCGCCGCGGTCGGCGTCCACCGTATGACGCCGAAGTCCGAATCGATCGTCATGCCGGCCGGAGCGGTCGGCAGTGAGAACGTGAACACGTCGCCCGCATCCGGGTCGCTGGCCTGGGCCACATACGAGTACGTCACGTCGCTGGCAGCGGTAGTCATCGGCGCCGACGTGAATTGTGGCGGACTATTCGGCGTTCGCACGGCGATGCGAACCGTCGCGACGTTCGATTCGAGCACGCCATCGCTGGCGACATAGGTGAAGCTGTCAGCGCTGTCGCCGCTCTCACCAGGGACAAGAAGATTCGTTCGGAAGCTGTTCAACGAGGGCACCAGCCAGTGCGGCGATTCGTGCACGGGGATCGTCGCGTTCTCGTTGACGTTGGTGACGTGATAGCTGTGCTGATTCCAGATTCGACGCGTCCGGGTCCACTTGTTGGCGATGTCTTCGAAGACGATGACGCCCGTGTCACCCGTAGCCTGGAGGAACAAATCGGAGCTGACGACGATGTCGGCGTGGCCGTCGTTATCGACGTCAGCGACAACCGGCTCTTCACCCCACGTGGCGGAGCCGACGAGGCGCTTCGCGAGCAAGACTCCGTCGCTACCGCGGAACACGCGGAGGTATTGCTCGTCACGATAGATGATCTCGACCTGACCGTCGCCGTCGAGGTCGAAAGCAATCGAACCGGTGGAGTTGGAGCTGCGATCGCCAATCGCGTGCTGCCAGCGGACGCTGCCGTCGCGATTGAACAACGTATAGAACGTCGCGCCGGCGACGCCGATCTCGGGAATGCCGTCGCCGTTGACGTCGACCACGAGCGGTGACCCGCCTTCACCACCGCCCGGAATCGGCACCGGACCGTGGGCCGGTGGATTCCAGACCTGTGCATCGGTGCCGTCGTGGTTGAGCATGTACACGTTGCCGTTGCCGACGACGACGATCTCGGCGGTTGGATCGTCATCGAAGTTTGCAATCGCGACGTAGCCGTCGCTCCGATCCGTGCGCTGCCAGACCTTCGTCAGTTGCCCGTTGACCAGCCGATAGGCGGTCGGCCCGGCGACAACCTCGGGTACGCCGTCGAGATCGATGTCTCCCACGGCCGACAGCGCGGTGCGTCGAGCGGTGCCGCCGGTAGTGCCGCCGAGCGTCCGGCCATCGCCAAGCAGCTTGCCGTTGGCGTCGAACACCGAGCTGCCGACGATGATCTGCGGTCTTACGCTGCCCGTGAGATTCGCGATCGAGATCGCGCCGCCGATAAGCGCGGAGTTGCCGATCGAGAACCGCGGCATCGGGTTCGAGTCGCTGGTCCATTTCACCGCGCCAGTGCGATCGAACGCGATCACATGATTACCGTCGCTGTGGACCGCAATAATCGTTGGCGCGCCGCTGCCATCGATGTCGGCAGCCGCGAGCTCCGACCACGGTGATACCAATCCCGGCCCGGTTGTAAATAATTCGTGGCCGTCATCGCCGCTGATGGCTTTGATCTCTCCGGTGAGCTGGTTGTTCGTGCTTTCCACCGGGACGACGATGTCGGGGATGTCCTTGTCGTCGATGCGGCCGTCGTGGTTGTCGTCGGTGAGGTTGACGACGATCGGCGTCGAGTGCGCTTCGCGGCCCGCCAACGAATGGAATTTCTTCGCCAGCATGAATGCGGGCGTTATCACTGTGGGCGCGGTCCCGAGGACGCGAATTTCCGAGAAGCCGACGGGAAAGCGGTTACCAGAATCGCAGCCGGTCAGAGTGTACCGGACCCGGCGGACGCCCGATGTGCTGGGTACAGACATGGAAAAGAGACTTGGACCGATGCCGCGATCGTTGTAGGGAGTCGCGACCGCGTCGCTCGTGTAGACAACAAGGCCGTCGGCGTCGAAGAACGTGAAGGTACCGTGACAGAGGATTGGGAGTGAACTCCCGAATCCGTCTGGGGTCCCTCCGGGGTTGTTGGTTTCGATGCCCGTGACCGTCACGTCGACCGGGAACGTCAGCTCGATGAATTCCCCTGAATTCGCCGATGTCGCATACCAGGTCGTGTAGGTGCCGTCGTCCATCACCGACTCGGGAATGTTCAAGCCTGCCGTGCTGCTGGCCTTGACTGTGGTCGGTAGCAATTGATGGAGGTTCGGCTCGGTCCCATGCGGCCTTGGGATCGTGGCGGACCCGATGACCTTGAACTCGGCGAGGCTGATTTCGGAGAAGTCGTTCCCAAGCTCATTTTCTGTGATGGTCAGCAGCGCACGACGGACACCGGCGACGGTTGGGACCTTGACGTTGACGTCAGCGAACGGGAGCGGGAGATCGATGACCCCGCTGCTGAAGAGCTCGGCGCCGCTTGCGTCGAACAGTTGCATGACTCCTGCCCGCGGTCGCATCTGGTTGGCGATGACGAAGGCGCCGCGAGTGCCGATGATCTGCATGTCGGTGACGGTCACCGGGATCGGAAAGGTCGCATCCACGTGCGGAATCGGGGAAAGGTTTGCCCGCCATGACGTCGAAGGATTGTCATCGACGGCGAACGTCACCACGCCGCCGAACCCTGAATCGCCTCCCTGGATGACGACGCCCGGCACTCGCGTCGCGAGATTGACGTTGTCGAGTTCCACGAGGTCGTTGTCGCGCAGTGTGTGCGGCGTGTAGGTGAATGAGCCGTCCTGGCTGAAATTCAGCGAGCCGTTGGCGGGGCGGTTGAGCAGCCTTGCAGTCAAGGTCGCGCCGTTCGCGTCGGAGTCGTTCCCCAGCGCTCCCGGAGCGCCGATTGACAGTGACTCGTTGACTCGCACCGAATACGCATCGTCTACGGCCGACGGAGCCTGATTGGTTGCCGAGGAGGTCTGGATGGCGAACGTCTGCGTCGCGAAGAGTCCGCGCGCGTCCTGCGCGCGGATCACGACTGGCTGCGGACCGCCCTGCGCATCGGTCGGCGTCCACGTGATCGCTCCGCTCGACGAATTGATCGTCATGCCGGCCGGCGAGGTCGGCAGCGTGAACGTCAGCGTGTCACCTGCGTCCGGATCGATGACCTGCGGGGCGTAGCTGTAGAGATGCCCGGCGGCTGCTGCAGTGAGAGGCGTGGATTGGAATGCTGGCTTATGGTTGTCCACCACCGACGTCAACGTCACCGTCGACGGCGTACTGTTCACCCCATGGCTGTCGGTGACGGTGAGTCGGAGACCATACGGGCCGCCCAGATCGGCGAAGAACGAAGGCGTCGCGGTATCAGCGCCGGTCAGCGCGGCGGTGCTGTTTGCCGGGCGGAGCGTAATCTCCCAGTGGAACGTGATGGCGTCGCCGTCCGCGTCGCTGGACCCGCGGCCATCGAGATTGACGGTTGAGTCCGCGGTCACCACGCGGGTGGTGCCTGCGTTGGCCACCGGCGGCCGGTTCGGCGGAGGAACCGTCGCGATGTTGTTGGTCAGATCAGGATCCGGCTGGCTGCTGCTGGCAATCATCGCCGTGGGCCGCAGCGAGCCGGTCGCGTTGACTCTCACACTCAGCTCAAGCACTCGGTCGAAATCTAGCCAGGGGAGAGAGCCGACGTTCCAGATTCCTGTCGTTGGGTCGTAGGTTCCTTCACCGAAGAACGTTGTCGCCGAGACGAGCGTGTAGCCGTCAGGCACCTTGACCAGCACCGTGACATCGATTGCGTCGGACAGGCCGTTGTTTACGAGGTCGAGGTAAAGCGCCTGGAGCGAGCCGGGCGAGACTGTGCCGGAGGGCGGCGGTCCGAAGGACGAGAACGAAACCATCAGATCGGCGTTCTGATTGGGAACCACCGCAAACGTCACGGTATTGTTCGTGGGGTCGGGGTCTGGTTGATCGCCCTCAACCGTTGAAGCCAGGTTATAGGGCCCGCTTCTGCCGACCAGCACGGACACGATCAGCAGGGCGAGGCCCTGCGGCGGAAGCGTGCCGATTGTCCATTCTCCGGATGTGACGTTGTAGGTGCCGTCAACCCGATCGAGCGACTGAAGGAAGTAGCCGGCGGGCAGCGTGAAACGCGATCGCACCGCTGTGGCAGACGTGGTGGTCGAATCGTTTCTCGCCTGGACGGCGACCTGCATGTAACCGCCGATCGCGGGCGACGCCTCGAGCCCGAAAAACGAAACCTCGAGATCGACGGCCGCTCCAGCCGTCGCCGTGACGGTCACCGGAGCGCTGGCCAGCGTCCCGTCGCTCACGATCAGCTGCGCGACGTACGTGCCCTCGCGATCCGCGACAAACGTTGGCCTTACAACCGATGGATCGCTCAACGACGCCGAGCTGCCAGCAGGCTTCGAGAGCAGCGACCAGGTGAAGATTAACGGCGCGCCGTCGGGGTCGGTCGACGCGCTGCCGTCGAGATGCACCGTCGCTCCTGGCGACACGGTTTGGTTGGAGCCAGCATTGGCGATCGGGGCGGAATTCTGCGTCGAGATCGAGACACTGGACGGAGCACTGTCGAGACTGCCGTCGTTGACGATCAGCTGCGCGATATAGGTCGCCGCGACATCCGCGACGAACGTCGGTTTCACCGAGGTCGCGTTGTCGAGCGTCGCCGCACTGCCAGCCGGCTTCGACGTGATCGACCAGCGGAACGTCAGCGGATCGTTGTTCGGATCGCTTGATGCGCTGCCGTCAAGGTGCACGGTGGCACCGAGCGAAACCGTCTGCCCGGTGCCCGCTCGGGCGATCGGAGGTTGGTTTCGAGTCCCGACGCTGACGGTGTCGGGATTACTGTCAACCGTGCCGTCGTTGACGATGAGCTGCGCGATGTAAGTGCCGCTGACGTCGACCGTGAACGTCGGGTTGACGGCGGTCGGGTTGGTGAGCGTCGTCGCGCTTCCGGCCGGTTTCGTCGTCAGCGACCACGCGTAGGTCAGCGGATTGCCGTCCACGTCAGTGGATCCGCTGCCGGACAGCTGCACGGTGTCGCCGATCGAGACGACCTGATCGACGCCCGCGTTCGCGACCGGCCTGGAATTCAGCGTGTTCACCGTGACTGTATCGGGGACGCTGTCGGTAGTGCCGTCGTTGACCATCAGCTGGATCACGTACACGCCGGCCGCGTCGACGACAAACGTCGGCTGAACCGTCTTCGCGTCGGACAACGTCGCGAAGCTCGGGGCTGGTCTCGTCGTGAACGACCAGCTGTAGGTCAGAGGGTTGCCGTCGACGTCGTTGGACCCGCCGCCGTTCAACGTGACCGTATTGCCGACGAAGACGCTCTGGTCCGGGCCTGCAGCCGCAGCCGGCGGCGAATTGATGGTCGAAATCGTCACCGTGTCAGCCGCGCTCGAAAGCGATTCGTCAGAGACGACAAGCTGCACCGCGTAGTCACCGAACCTGTCGATGATGAACGTTGGATTGATCGCTGTCGGATTCGAAAGAATCGCGCCGCTGCCGGCGGGCACCGACACAAACGACCAGCTGAACGTCAGAGGATCGCCATCTGGGTCCGTAGAGGTCCGGCCGTCAAGCCGCACCGTGGCCGCGACCGTCGTCGTCTGGTCGGGTCCAGCGTTAGCCGTGGGTCGCGAGTTGACCGTTGAGATTCGGACCTGATCCGGCGCGCTCGACACGACGCCGTCGTTCACGACGAGTTGCAGATCGTAGATTCCTGCCCGATCGATCTGGAACGTCGGCATCGGCGCAGTGGGATCCGAAAGCGTTGCCGCGCTGCCGCTCGGCCTGGATGCGAAGGACCAGGCATATGTCAGCGAGTGCCCTTCTGGATCGCTCGACGCGGTGCCGTTCAGCGTCACGATGCTTCCAACCGCGGGCGTCTGATCAGGTCCGGCATTGGCCGTCGGCGGCACGTTGGCGACCGTGCCGGTCACGGTAAACGCGCCGGTCAGCTGCGCGGTCTGCGTGCTGGTCACGACCAGCACCGTGCGAGCGCCAATTGGTGTCGTCGAGGACACCGAGACCGTGGCGATGAGAGAGGTCGGCGACGTTACCTGGGTCGATGTCACCGTCACCCCGGAGCCAAACGTGACGGTCGTTCGGCCCTGGACGAATTGCATGTTCGACGTGCCGTTCACGCGCACGTCGAGCCCCTGCACCCCTCGCGCGCCGCTGCTTACGTCTGGCAATGCGATCGCCACGATCTGAATCGACGCTCCCGCCGCCGATTCGCCAGTCGTCGTGTTCACCACGCGCACTGTGGCGTTCCCGACGGCGAGGCCAGACGGAACCTTGACGCTCAGGCGACGCAATCCTTTGGTGGAGTCCAGCGTTGCGACGGCGTCGGCGACAACGGTGACGGCCGAGCCCGATGCGGGCGTGAACGTCACCGAGTTGTGAGAGGCCGTAGGGTCGAATCCGGTTCCCGTGATTTGAACCGTGACCCCGACTGATGCGCCGTAGGGTGTCACGGCGGTCAGTGAGACCGCGGCGAGCAGACGCGTATCCTTTTTCGGCGG
>AR_comb_assmDRAFT_10537295_pt1 | contig 12639 bp, 9 predicted proteins | sample ArasoioldDNA_FD_10543 | JGI IMG/M metagenome (IMG submission 10543) | reverse complement strand
GGCGGCCGCGCGCCGGCTGGCGTCCGCGAGTTGCTCGTGCGAGACACCAAGGGCGACGTGAATCGCGATGTGCCGCGCGAGCCCGATGTCGCCCTCACTGAACGCGCCCACCTGCTTCGACCAGAAGTGCAGCGCGAAGCGCTGGTCGCGCGCGCGCACGAGCACCGACAACACCGAGCGATAGCCCGCGGCCTTGGCGCGATCGCGGTAGTCGGGCGGCTCGAAGGTGACGGTCGTGGTCTCGGCTGTCAGGTCGCGGATGATCTTCGAGCTGCCGTCGTCCATCGCCTCGATTTCGAAGCCCGTCGCCTTCACCAAGAACGGACCGTCGTCGTTAGAAAACGCATGCGCGATGAGCGTGCGGCGGCCGTCATGAAGCGTCATCGTGAGTCGGTCGTGCGGCAGCACGGGTTGCACGATGGCCGACACTTCCGGGAACACCTGACGGATGTCGAGGACTGACGCAACCGCCCGCATCAGTTGCTCTGACACCGCCAAGCTCATCCTTTGCATAGCGCGCCTTCCGGGCTCCTAGTCTCGCTCAGATTGGGCCTGGAGGCACAACATGCGCGACGAGGCACACTTCCACCCGATCGCCAATAGTCGATCGACTCATACAAGTCTCAATCACGCAATCAGTTACGGGACAGCGAGCCCACTGGCGTTCCGATTGCGACGCCAGAGCACCATGTACGCGCGTTCCATCCTTCTATGTATGGCGGCAGGTTCGGCGGCTGTCCTCATCAGTAGTTGCTCAAGAAACGAAGCGGCTCCGGCGTCGACGTCAGCGCCACCGCCGACCGTCGCGGTCGTTCAGGTCGCGCCCGAGACCGTGCAGGTGGCCAGCGAGTGGATCACGACGCTCGACGGCTATGCCAACGCGCAAATCCGGCCTCAGGTATCCGGGTACCTCGTGAAAAGGAATTACCGTGAAGGCGCGCTTGTCCGCAAGGGCGACGTGCTCTTCGAGGTCGACGAGCGTACGTTTCAGGTCGCGCTCGCACAGGCCGAAGCGCAGCTCGGCGAGGCGCGCGCCCAGCTCGGTCGAGCCGAGCGTGATGTGGCTCGCGACACGCCGCTTGCCAAGGAGCGGGCGATTGCGCAGAGCCAGTTGGACAACGACATCCAGTCGAAGCTTGCGGCCGAGGCCGCGGTCAACGCCGCTGGCGCCTCCGTCGCCGCCGCGCGGCTGAATCTGAGCTTCACGAAAGTCCGCTCGCTGATCGATGGCGTCGCCGGGATCGCTAACGCACAGATTGGCGACCTCGTCGGCCCGACGAGCCTGCTCACGACGGTGTCGCAGGTCGATCCTATCCGTGCGTATTTCTCACTGAGCGAGCAGGAATACTTGCGCGTCGCCAGCCAGATCAACGCGGCATACCAATCGAAGGATTTGTGGAAAACAGGCGGCGGCTTGAAGCTGACGCTCGCCGATGGTTCGGTCTATCCCGCGCCCGGACGTTTCCTCGCTGCCGATCGTCAGATTGATCCCAAGACGGGGACGATCCGGATCAGCGCGACATTCCCCAATCCAGAGCAGCTTCTCCGGCCAGGCCAGTACGGCCGTGTCGGCACCGATACACTCACGCTGACGAACGCCCTCCTCGTGCCGCAGCGCGCTGTCAGCGAGCTACAAGGCGGCGCGCAGCTGCGAGTCGTCGGCCCGGACGATGCGGTCCACGTCAAGGCGATCAAGGTCGGCCCGCGGATCGGCACGCGCTGGGTCGTTACCGAGGGGCTCTCGCCTGGCGATCGCGTGATTGTCGACTCCGGGCAGCCGAACGAAGGTACCAAGGTCACGACGAAGCCGTTTGCCGAGGCCGCCGTACCGGGAGGTAAATAACATGGCGGCCTTCTTCGTCCGGCGTCCAATCGTCGCCATCGTCATCGCCATCGTCACCGTGCTCGGCGGCCTTGTGTCGCTGCGAGCGCTGCCGGTCGCGCAGTTCCCCGACATCGTCCCGCCGCAGATCATCGTCACCGGCACGTTCAACGGCGCCGACGCGCAGACCATTGAGCAGGCCGTCGCCACGCCGCTCGAACAGCAGATGAACGGCGTTGACAACATGCTCTACATGCAGTCGACCAACGGCAACGACGGGTCGATGCAGCTGACCGTCACCTTCGACATCGACACCGATCCGAACATCGATCAGGTGAACGTCCAGAACCGGATAGCGCAGGCGACGCCGAACCTGCCAAGCGACGTCACCCAGTACGGCCTGACGCTGCGCAAGGTGTCCGGGCTGCCGATGATGGTCGTGTCGCTCCTGTCGCCGACCAAAGCGTATGACGCGCTGTTCCTCGCCAACTACGCCAACATCAACCTCATCGACGCGCTCTACCGCGTGCCTGGCGTTGGCGAAGTGCGCGTCTTCGGCGCCGGCGACTACGCGCTGCGGATCTGGCTCAACCCGGATCGGCTGGCGGCGATGAGCTTTACGGTGCCCGAAATCGTACGCGCCTTGCAGCAGCAGAGCACGGTGAACCCGTCGGGCCAGATCGGCGCGCGGCCTTCGCCTACCGGCCAGGACATGACGTACACGGTGCGCGCGCCAGGGCGTCTTCAGACGCCTGAGGAATTCGAGCAAATCATCCTGCGCTCGAATCAGGACGGCTCGAGCGTCCACCTCAGAGACGTGGCGCGGGTCGAGCTCGGCGCGCTGAACTATCAGCAGATAGGACGCGTCAACGGTCAACCCGGCGTCGGCATCGCGGTATTCCAGGCGCCCGGTTCGAACGCCCTGGACGTCGCCGATGGCGTGCGCCGCGTCATGAGCGATCTGAAGGGTCGGATGCCGCCCGGCGTGGACTTCATCTACACGCTCGACACGACGCTGCCGGTCTCGGCTGGCATCGAGGAGATTCTGAAGACGCTGTCTGAAGCGATGGTGCTGGTCATCATCGTCGTCTTCCTGTTTTTGCAGAACTGGCGCGCCACGCTGATCCCGATGCTCGCGGTGCCCGTCTCCCTCATCGGCACGTTTGCGATATTCCCGCTCCTCGGCTTCTCCGTCAACACGCTCTCGCTCTTCGGCCTCGTCCTCGCCATCGGGCTGGTCGTCGACGATGCGATCGTCGTTGTGGAGGCGGTCGAGCATCACATCGAGGAAGGGATGAGTCCGACAGACGCGACGCTTCAAGCGATGCGTGAAGTCTCGGGCCCGGTCGTCGGCATCGCGCTCATTCTCGCCGCCGTCTTCATCCCGGTCGGACTGATGAGCGGCATCCAGGGACGTCTGAACCAGCAGTTCGCGATCACGATTGCCGTGTCGGTCGTGATTTCGGCGTTCAACGCGCTGACGCTCTCGCCGGCGCTCTCAGCGATGTTGTTGCGTCCGCGGAAGCAGAGCCGGGGACTCAGCGCGCGCTTCTTTGCCGGCGTCAACCGGTCGCTCGAACGGACAACGCGCGGGTACGTCAGCCTGAGCCACGGACTGATTCGCAAGCCGCTCATCGGCCTGGCCACGCTGGCAATCTTTGCCATCGCCGCCGGCGTCCTTGGCTCTCGGCTGCCGAACAGCTTCCTGCCCGAGGAGGACTACGGCTACTTCCTGATGAACATCCAGCTGCCACCGGCAGCATCGCTCGATCGAACAGACGCGGTCGCGCGCAAGGTGGACGACATCCTGAAACACACCGATGGCGTCGTGAACTTCAACACGATTATCGGTTTCAGCCTGCTCACGCGCGTCACCGCCAGCAACAATGCCTTCTACTTCGTCCAGCTCAAGCCGTGGGACCTGCGGCACGCGCCGGCACTTCAAGCGCGGGCGATCGTCAATCACCTCAACGGCCAGTTGCGAAGCGCCGTGCCCGAAGCCGCGGCGTTCGCGATCATGCCGCCGTCGATTCCCGGTCTCGGCAGCCAGGGCGGTTTCTCAATGTGGCTCCAGGATCGTGGCGGCAGCTCGATCGAAGCGGTCGACGCTCAGCTGCAGAAGTTCCTCGCTGCCGCACGCAAGCGTCCGGAGCTGTCCGGCGTGACGTCCCCGTTCACGGCAACCGTGCCGCAGGTCTACGTCAACGTCGATCGGGAAAAGGCACTGCGACAGGGTGTCGCGCTCGGCGACGTCTACCAGACGATGCAGACGTTTCTCGGCGGGCTGTTTGTGAACCAGTTCAACCGCTTCGGTCGGCAGTGGCGTGTCTTCCTTCAGGCCGAGGGCGAAGAGCGCATGAGCACCGAGCAAGTGGCGCAGTTCTACGTCCGGAACGACGCCGGCGCGATGGTGCCGCTCTCGGCGCTGCAATCGATGCAGCGCACGTTCGGCCCGCAGTTCACCAATCGATTCAACGTCTACCGAGCGACGCAGATCACCGGCTCGGCGGCGCCCGGCTTCAGTTCGGGCCAGGCCATGGCGGCGCTCGAAGACGTCGCTCAGCAGACACTTGGACCAACGTTCAGCTACGACTGGGCCGACCTCTCATATCAGGAACGGCAGGCGGCCGGCACGAGCGGCTTGACCTACGCGCTGTCGCTGGTGTTCGTGTTCCTCATCCTGGCGGCACTCTACGAGAGCTGGTCGCTCCCGTTCTCGGTGCTGCTGACGGTGCCGATCGCCGTGTTCGGCGCCTTTGCCGGGCTGATGCTCCGCAGGTTCGACCTGGACGTCTACGGACAGATCGGCGTCGTCATGCTCATCGGCCTGGCGGCAAAGAACGCGATCCTGATCGTGGAATTCGCGAAGAATCGCCTCGAGGCGGGCCGTCCGCTCGTCGAAGCCGCGCTCGAAGGCGCGCGGTTACGCCTGCGGCCGATTTTGATGACGTCGTTCGCGTTCATCCTCGGCTGTGTCCCGCTCTGGGTCGCGTCCGGCTCCGGCGCCGCCGCGCGCCGCATCCTCGGCACCGTCGTCATCACCGGCATGCTGTCAGCGACGCTCATCGCCGTGTTCCTGATACCGCTCATGTTCGTGCTGTTCGAGCGGCTGGCGTTGAAGGTGAGCGGCGGACGCCACGCCGAGACACTGCCGGTTCCAGCGGAGAGCGCATCATGACACGGCCCCCAGTCACTCGCCGCGCGCCGGGTTTCCTCATCATCATTGCTACCGCCGCCGGCTTCGCGGCGTGCACGACAGGCGAGAACTACAAGCGGCCGGTTACTACCGCGCCCGACCAGTTCCGCGGCCGCTCGGCAGATGCTCCGAGCGACGTGCGCTCGATCGCCGACGAGCCGTGGGCAACGGTCTTCGACGACGATGTCCTGCGGCAGTTGCTGACGTCAGCGCTGGCACAGAACTACGACGTCCGTATCGCGGCGTCGCGCATCGAGCAAGTCGAGGCGCAGTATCGAATCACCCGCGCCGATCGGTTTCCAACCGTGACCGGTCAAGCCGCCGCGCTGGGCCAACACGGGACTGTCGTCAACAGCGAAACGCTGCCGACGGCCGGTCTCGTCCAGATCGGCGCCGGCCTCTCGTGGGAACTCGACTTCTGGGGCAAGTTTCGCCGCGCGACCGAAGCAGCGAAGGCAGAGATTGCCGCCAGCGAATGGGGCCGCCGGGCGATCCTCACGAGCCTGGTGAGCGAGGTCACGTCGCGGTACTACGGACTGCGCTCGCTCGATCTCGAATTGGAGATCTCCGAGCGGACCCTGACATCGCGATTGGAGTCGCTCCGGCTTACCGAAATCCGTGAGCGCGGCGGCGTCACCCCCCTCGTCGACGTGCGTCAGGCCGAGCAACTCGTATTCTCGGCACGCGGCCAGATCGCCGACGTCCGCCGGCTGATCGAGCAGAGTGAGAACGGGCTGAGCGTGCTGCTCGGCCAGAACCCCGGGCCAATCGGGCGTGGACGATCGCTCATCGAACAGCCGATGACGCAGTCAATTCCCTCCGGTTTGCCGTCGACGCTCCTGGAGCGCCGGCCCGACATCGTGCAGGCCGAGCAATCGCTGGTCGCCGCGAACGCACGTATAGGCGTTGCCAAGGCGGCGTACTTCCCGCAAATCTCGTTGACCGCGGCAGGAGGCGTCGCAAGCACGGCGCTGTCGAACCTCTTCACCGCCGGCACATGGGCCGTGGGCGCCAGCCTGGCACAGCCAATCTTCAATGCCGGCCGCATACGCTCGCAAGTCGCCCTCGCCGAAGCGCGCCGGACCGAGAGCGAGCTCGTCTATCAGCAGACCATCCAACAGGCATTCAGAGAAGTCTCCGACGCGCTGATCGGTTATAGCCGCTTCCGCGAGCTGCGCGAGGCACAGCAGTCCGTCGTCGTTGCCGCTCAGGACGCGCGCCGGCTTGCCGACTTGCGGTATCAGGGCGGCGCCACCAGTTACCTCGAGGTGCTGGACAGCGACACGCGACTGTTTGTCGCCGAGCTCGGACTCGTGCAGGCGCAGCTCGCCGAGCACAACGCTTTCGTCGAGATCTACCGCGCGCTCGGCGGCGGCTGGATGTCCTGAAGCAGCCATGTCTCATCGCAACGTCGAAATTCTCATCGGACGCCTCCTGACCGACGAAGATCTACGCCGTCGCTTCATTCGCGACGCGCGAGCGACGCTCGACGAGTTTTCCCATCAGGGATGGGAGCTGACGCAATCCGAGGTCGATGCGCTGCTATCGCCAGACGCGTCGATCTGGGCCGAGATGGCGCGCCGGATTCCGTCGAAGCTGCAACGCTGTAGCCTGCGAAGCGAGTAGTCGCTCGCTCGCACGAGAGTTGCTGGTTGCGGTAGGGTTCGCTTTCGCTAGTACCGGGAGGGTGCGCTGTCAAAACCACAATCGCGGAGGCGCTGAGTGCGCGGAGACACGCAGAGGCAGATACCAACGCAATTTTCCATCGGTCGCGCGGCGCGACCCGTCGTGGCCATCAGAAGTAACCGGGCGCCCTCAGCGCCTCGGCGCACTCTGCGAATCAAGGTTTGAGTCCGTAAAGGACGCTCGATGCGAGCACCGACGTCACCGTGCAAACCGGTGATTGATCCAGTCGCGAACGTAGTTGAAGAAATTTCGGACGCTGTTGCCGTACTCGCCCTTGCGGGTTTCGCACTCGGTGCACGGGTCGATGTTGTGAGTAGCGCCTTCGAGCACGAAAAAGTCTTTGTCTCGGCTCGCGGCTTGTTCGAACAACCACTCGTTGTCTCGGATGCCGCTGTTGCCACCCATCGCTGAGACGAGGAGGGGCACGCCGATCTGCTGAACGGCACATGGGGTCGAGTTGTTGGTCGAGCACCACTCGACGCCGGTCATCGAGTTCGTCGATCGGATGGCGTTGGCGGTGAGGAACGATTTCAGCGTCAGCAGCCGCGCGCCGCTTTCGAAGGTGCCGTTCGTCAGCGGGTTCGCGCTCGCGGGCGGGCGCACGGTTCGCACGACCTGGGTGACGACCGAGCCGTTGTTCTTGAGCAGCTTGCGGGGTGCCGCGGTCGCTGTGTCCGCGGCAACATCGGCGTCGGGCAATCTGGCGCCAGAACCCCGGACGATGAGGAAGACGTTGTCGTCAGGAAACGGCCCCCGATCCGTGCCGAGTTGGGTTGCGGCAGCGCTGGCGGCGGCGATGAGACGGTTCATCCGCGCGGACTGTGCCTCATAGTAGCGCCGACGGAACTCCGGTGAGTAGGACGAGGGCCCGTCGGGATTGAACCCGTTGGCCGGATTGAAGGGATCGAGCGCAGGATCGATCCGCTTGGGATCGCCTTCGGCGATGACCGCCGGATTGAGGCTGCGCAGCAGCCCGACAGGGTTTCCGAGTGACGCGTCGACGAGAATCAGCCCGTCGCCTTTGGGCAGGCCGGCTAGCTCTTTGCTGCAGATGGTCAATTTGCCCGGCGCTTCGCAAAAGCTCGTGCCCTTCTCGGCGACCGCCTGATAGAAGCTGAGCGTGGCGGCGCCGCCGCTGTGTCCAAAGAAAATCACGCGGCGAACACCGCCCTGCTTGCGCAGATAATCGACGCCGGTCTTGACGTCGAGAGCAATCCGCTCCCAGAGCACCGACGCTTCGTTGTTGTCGAACCGCGAATTCATCGCCAGCACGAGAAACCCGCGCCGCGCGAGTTCGCTGGCGGCGATGTGTCCGAGATAGTTGTTGACGCGGTGAATCAGCAGGATGCCGATATCGGCGTCGCCGCCGCCGTCGGGCCGGTAGAGCGCACCTTTGACGGTGTATGGATCGAACTGGATGTAGGTCGGCCGGCTCTGCGCCGACGCAAGCTGCGCCGACAGCGCCAGGAACAACGCGACGGACAGGGCCGGCCGAAGCATCACGCGCTATTGTGCCCGATCAGGCGACGGGCGACATGGCCGCGAATGGTCACCTGCGAACGCTGCCCTCCAGGCGCGTATACTCACCGCGGTGGCCGCCGCAGACGCGTTCTTGCGGCCACGGAGTCCAGCAACGCCGATGCGATTCCTGACCCCCATGCTGAGCGCCGTCCTCGGGTTGTTCATCGTGGCCGTGGCGTTTTCGCCGGCAATGAAGCTTCAGCCAGCTCAAACAGCTCTCGATACGGACCGGGAGTTCGATGCCGGTTCGGGAATCGCGATCAAAGACCTGACCGCCACTCAGATCGCCAACCTGGTACTCCTCGGCAAAGTGTGGGGGTTTCTCAAATACCACCATCCGCTTGTCACGGCCGGCAAGAAGCACTGGGACTACGAGCTCTTCCGGATCATGCCGCCGGTACTGAACGCCGCCGACGCCGCAACCGCTCGTTCCGCGATCCGCGCTTGGATTGAGGCGCTCGGCGACGTCCCGGACTGCACCGCATGCGCGAAGCTGAACGAACGCGAGTTGCATCTGCGACCGCGGGTGACCTGGCTGACCGACGATGCGCTCGGCCCCGAGCTCGGCGCCACGCTTCGCGCGGTGCACCGCAATCGATCAACCGCAGGTCGGCAGCACTACCTCTCCCTCGCTCCGAACGTCGGCAATCCATCCTTCGATCACGAGCTACCCTACGCGAGCCCGACCTTTCCCGACGCTGGTTACCGGCTGCTCGCGCTGTACCGCTTCTGGAACATCATCGAATACTGGTTCCCCTATCGTGACGTGATCGGCACGAACTGGGACGAGACGTTGTCTACGTTCATCCCGCGTGTCGCTGCGACGGCCGATGCTGCCGGTTACAAGCGCGAGCTGCTCGCGCTCATTGCCAGCGTCCACGATACGCACGCCAACTTGTGGAGTTCGCTCGACGCTCGTCCGCCCGTGGGTACATGCCACATTCCAGTCATAGTTCGCTTCATCGAAAACAAACCCATCGTCACTGGTTACCTCGACCCCGCGTCCGGCCGAGCGACCGGCCTCGAGGTCGGAGACATCCTCGAGGCTGTCGATGGCGTTGCGGTGACCGAGCTCGTCACGCGATGGACACCCTACTACGCGGCGTCGAATGAGCCGACCCGCCTCCGTGACATCGGACGTTCGATGACACGTGGGGATTGCGCTCCGGTGTCGATCCGCATTGCGCGCGACTCCGAAACAGTCCACTTGAAGGTGATGCGCCAGCCTGAGCCTGAACCCGCGAAGCGTTCAACTGCTGGGCGCACCAACGATCGTCCTGGTGACACGTTTCGCAAGCTCTCGCCCGAAGTCGCTTACCTCAAGCTGTCGTCGGTCAAGGCTTCAGAGGCCACGACCTACATCGATTCGGCGACAGGCACAAAGGGTCTGGTCATCGACATCCGCAACTACCCGTCGGAGTTCGTCGTCTTTGCGCTTGGATCGCACCTGGTGGAACGATCGACGCCATTCGCACGCTTCACCACGGGCGATCCCGCCAACCCTGGCGCCTTCCACTGGACGCCTCCGCTGTCGCTTCAGCCCGCAAGCCCGCGATACACGGGGAAGATCCTCATCCTCGTGGACGAAGTGTCGCAAAGCCAGTCCGAGTACACGACGATGGCGTTCCGGGCGGCGCCCGACGCGACGGTGGTGGGAAGCACGACGGCCGGCGCCGATGGCAACGTGTCGCCGATTCCGCTGCCCGGCGGACTTCGTTCGATGATCAGCGGCATCGGCGTGTTCTATCCTGACAAGACGCCGACGCAGCGCATTGGCATAATCCCCGACATCGAGGCTCGGCCAACGATTCGCGGCATCAGGGCTGGCCGCGATGAAGTCCTCGAGGTGGCGCTGCGCCAGATACTCGGCGCCCAGACGCCCGCTGCCGAACTCGAACGGCTGGCAAAGCAGTAGACCGACGAACATTCGACGGAGGAATCAGACACATGGAGCAGCGGCGGTTTGGCAACTCGGGGTTGAGCGTATCGGTGCTGAGTTTTGGCACGATGACGGTAGGCGGCAGGGATCGATTCGGCAAGATGGGCAACCTCGGCGTCGCCGACACGGCGCGCATCCTCGATGTCTGCCGCGAGGCCGGCGTCACCACGCTCGATACCGCCGACGTCTACTCGTTTGGTGGCGCGGAGGAGATTCTCGGCGAAGCGCTCGTGGACAGACGCCATGACTTCGTGCTGGCGACCAAAGCGTTCGTGCGCCTCGGCACCGCGCCGCACGACGTCGGCCTGTCACGCAAGCACTTGATTGATGCCTGCGAGGCGAGCCTGCGGCGGCTGCGCACGGATTACATCGATCTCTACATCTGCCATCAGCCGGACATGTTGGTGGCGGTCGATGAAACGATGCGCGCGCTCGACGATCTGGTGTCGCAAGGTAAAGTGCGCTACGTCGGCTGCTCGAATCACGCAGCGTGGCAGGTCATGAAGGCGCTCGCAGTCTCCGAACGGGCCGGGGTGACGCGCTACATCTGTCAGCAGGTTCTCTACTCGCTGATCTCACGCGACGTCGAGCACGAGATCATCCCTCTGGGACTCGATCAGTCACTGGGGTTGATGGCATGGAGCCCGCTGCACGCCGGGCTGCTGACCGGAAAGTTCCGCCGCGACGTGCGCCCGCCGGTCAGCCGTCTGAACGAGCTCGATGCCCCGGGAACTATCGACTTCGAACGTGTCTACCGGATTGTCGACGTCCTGACTGAGATTTCGCAGACGCGCGAGGTCACGCCGGCGCAGGTGGCGCTCAACTGGGTGCTATGCAAGCCAGGGGTCGATACCGTCATTCTCGGCGCGCGTGACGAAGCGCAGCTCCGCGACAACCTCGCAGCCGCGTCCTGGCGGTTGACGCCGGAAGAAGTCGTGCGCCTCGACGACGTCAGCGCGCTGCCGGAGCCGTATCCGATGTGGCACCAGCACAAGTTCGGCATCGAGCGAAATCCGCGCCTGCCTGCGGCGCGTGGGTGAAAGTCTGACGCCTGACGTTCGAAGCGTAATGGTTCCGTTTGTCCTCAAAAGCTCATCAGAACGCCGGGCTGTCGCACTGCACGGCGCCGTTGACCAGAAAGCTGTCCCACGGCCCGGATAAAAGCCCGTCCTTTGACAGCTGGAACGTATGCCAGCGAGCGGCGCTCGTATAGCTTTCGAACAGCTTCGGGCCACGGTTACAAGGACATCCGCGGGTTCCCGAATTCCCAGTGTGGGAGGTACAGTGCCCACACCTCCTTCGTGAGCCTCCCATCGCTATGGGGGCTCACATCAATCGGTGAGGCGCTCGTAGAGTCCGTTGTCAAGACGCCTGACGATCCGAAGGTCTTCGAGCGCGTTCAACAAAATCTGACTGAGAAACTGGTCGAGTTCCGTCAAACGCGCGGCATCACCGACCGAGAGCTGCACGCCTGGAAGCTGAACGAACACGAGGCGCAGGCGGTTGATCGCCTGTTCGATGCGCGAGCCGCGGGGCAGACCCTCCCGAAGGAGCACCGTGCGGCCCGGTGGCGGTAGTGTGGGGGACATATTCCATCCGTCAGTTGGCAGTTGTTCACAAACTCCAATCGTCCGGTCCCGCTCCCGGCACGGTAATTCCGGTACCAAATTGTCCGCGAGCAATGTGCGCGCCACTTCAAGGCGCAAACAGCCTCTGCTGGTGTTCAACACGATGCATTGAAGTGTCACAAGCCTTGCAACCCAGGAGGAGAAGGAAGAACGAAGAAGCGAAGAGCACAGGAGGTGGCCTCATGGCGAAATACGGCGAAGCAGCTTCGAAGAACGTCGAATCGACGATGCGCAGGCGGAAGCGGGGAACACTGAAGAGCGGCTCCGGGCGAACGGTGCGCAGCCGGAAGCAGGCGATTGCGATTGCGCTCAACGAGGCGCGTGAGAAAGGCGCGAAGGTTCCCAGCCGGAAGTCGAGTAGCGCCAAGCATAGTCGCAAGACGTCGGGCTCGCGCAAGCGGCGCTAGCCGCGGGATCTGATTGCGCAAGGTCGGGGCGGCTCGTGGTTCCATTATGGCGCTATAATGGAACCGCCATGGCATTGAGCCTTTCCATCAAGAACGTCCCCGACGATCTGGTTGAGGATCTGCGGCGGCGTGCGGCTCAAAATCACCGTTCAGTGCAGGGTGAGCTGCTGCATATTCTGGAGTCGACGCTCAGGCCTCGACCCTTCCGGGCGGCAACGCTCTGGCGACAACTCGAAGCGCTCGATTTCAAAACGCCCTCCGGCGCCGCCGCAGCTATCCGCAGGGATCGAGATCGGCGGTGAAACGGATCGTCGTCGACGCGTCCGCGCTCGCGGCACTCATTTTCCAGGAACCGCAGAGCGAAGCCATCAGGGATCGACTGGCGGGCGCAACAGTCTTTGCGCCGGCGCTGCTTCGTTATGAGCTCACGAATACCGCGC
>AR_comb_assmDRAFT_11591808_pt1 | contig 12640 bp, 5 predicted proteins | sample ArasoioldDNA_FD_10543 | JGI IMG/M metagenome (IMG submission 10543) | reverse complement strand
CGGTTCTATTAGCGGAGGAAATGAACCTTTATACGTACTGGATGGGTTTCCATTATCTGTTAATTCAAGCAATACAGCTAATGGAACGTTCGCAACAGGCAATCCTTTAGATAATATAAATCCAAATGATATAGACCACATCGAAGTTTTAAAAGATGCAGCGGCAGCTGCTATTTATGGATCAAGAGCATCAAACGGAGTTGTAATCATCACCACCAAACATGGACAAACGGGTAAACCCAGGTTTAATTTCAACGCTTATGCCGGATATAACCAGGCACAAAAGAAATTATACATGATGAACGGTGACCAATGGATCGACCAGGCCACTGAAGTCATCAATGCACAGTATGTCGCAAAATACGGATCGCAAGGAGCTACGGCAGCCGATGATCGTGCCACTCGCCTGGCACGTACTGGTGGTGTCGTAGATCCTCAATACATTCTTGACCCCCGGTGGTCAATGCCGGGGCATCCGGGTCTCAGTTACATAGATTGGCAGGACGCCATAGAAAGGAAAGGTCAAATCCAGAACTATGAAATTTCTGCCAGCGGAGGTAGTGAAGCAGTAAAATATTTTTTATCTGGAAACTATTCAAATCAAGACGCCTTTGTGATCGGAGTAAGTTACCAAACCTATTCACTGAGAGCAAATTTGGAGGTCAACGCTTCCAAGAAGTTAAAATTTGGTGTAAACATTGCACCTACCTATTCTATCACGCAGGACCCCGGAGTAGATGGAAAAGATAACATTTTTCACCAGGCCTTAAGTTTGGCACCCGTACAGGAAGATACAATGGGACTCTTTCCTAACACCGGAAAGAATGGACAATACACGTATAGCAGTACCACCAATTCGCCAGTGGGTAAATTGACGTACAACAAAGGCACCACTAAACGATATCGCACATTAGGGACCATATACGGCGAATACCAGATCATTACGGGTTTGAATTTTAGAAGTTCAGTTAATTTCGATAATACCGATAACATTGCAGCCACGTATGTTTCTTACCTCACAGCAGGTTCGCAGTCAGCAAGAACCTTCAATGGCTCAAACAATATTCTCGCCGCCACCTCAGGAACATATAACAGTTACCGAAGACAAACTTTTGTAAATGAGAATACGCTTACGTATAATAAAGTATTTAACAAAGACCATAGTTTAAATGTGTTGGGCGGATTTTCGTACAACTGGGATCGGTTGGACAGAGTTTCAATCAATTCAAATGGAGGATTCACAAGCGCAGTCATACAAACAATAAATGCCGCGGCAGCCGTTGTTCTCAATCCCGCAGCAGGTACAAACGGATCATCGCAAAGTGTATTGATCTCCTATTTTGGACGTGTGCAATACGGCTATCGAGATAAATATCTTTTGACAGCAAGTTTGCGCAGTGACGGATCTTCAAGGTTTGGTGTCAATAATCAATTTGGTACATTTCCGTCTGCTTCCTTAAGGTGGATAGTTACACAGGAGAACTTTATGAGGTCGTTGTCTTTCATCAGCGATCTTAGCATTAGAGGGTCGTGGGGCATAAATGGAAATAATAATTTACCTAACGATTATGCTAGTATTGCGACGATAGGATCTGCTGGATATGTGTTTGGTAGTACTCCAGCAGCCGCCATTGGACAAGCTCCAAATGTCCTAGCAAATCCGGATTTAAAATGGGAAAAGTCGCAAATGTATAACATTGGTTTAGACTTCGGAATACTCAAGAACCGCATCACCGGATCGTTTGATTATTACAATAAATTGAACACTGACCTTTTATTAAATGTCCAGGTTCCGGAAGTAACCGGATTTCAAACCTATCTTACCAATATTGGGTCAGTACGAAATATCGGAGAGGAACTTGAAGTAACAACCCGCAACATGGTAGGCAAGTTTCAGTGGACGACGTCATTCAATGTAACTCATAATAGCAATAAGATCGTCGCCTTAGCGCCTGGGCAAACCCAGATCATCATACCTAACGGCCTTACCGTATCCGATGCGATCTTGAGAGTCGGTTCACCGATAAATAGCATCTATGTTTTAAAAGTGATTGGATTTTTGACGGCAAAGGACATTGCAGACAAAGTACCTCGATACAATGGGAATACGGAGCAGCCAGGTGATTTCAAATTTGAAGACATAAACGGAGATGGAGTAATAACCGAGGCGGATAAGCAAATAGTAGGTCATCCTAATCCGGACTACACTTATGGCATGACCAATACGATGCACTATAAAGGGTTTGATTTAAGTTTTTTGATTCAGGGTCAAACGGGAGGTTCAATATACTCACAATTGGGAAGAGCTCTTAGTCGCCCGGGTCAAGGAAGATCTGACAACCACACTGAATCTTTTGTACGAAGATGGTACTCGGAAAGTAACCAGGGTGATGGCAGGTTTGGAAAGGCTTATTCAACTTACAATAACCCCATTACCTCAGCTACCGACTGGTTATATTCATCAGATTATATTCGTGTACGGAATATAACTCTGGGTTACAATTTGAGAAACCTGGTTAAAAAAGTTTTCCAAGACGCAAGGGTTTACGTCACCTTAGAAAACTTTTTTGGTCATGATAAATATACTAATGGCTTAAATCCTGAAGCGGCCAATACAGCTATAAGTTCGAACAGCGCATATCCCGAAGCGGGTGATTATGGTGCGTTACCCCTGCCAAAATCATTAATATTCGGACTAAACATTACATTTTAATTACCCCAACTTCAATAAGATGAAAAACAAATATTCTGCTTTGTTTATGTTAGTAATGGTTGTGGTATCATGTAGCAAAAAATTAGACCAGTTACCTATTTCCACAGCAACCACTGAAACGTTCTATAAACAGCCCAGCGATTTTATACAAGCTGTGAATGCGACATACAATTCGCTGAGAGGTTATCCAGATAGATTACTTTTTCTCTCCGAGGTAAGATCGGATAACATCTATCCTACAAATGATGTTGGCCGTGATCCGGATCCAATCAATAATTTTTCACTTGGCATAGCTCCAAACGTCCTTGTTGAAGAAGCATGGAATGCTGATTTTAATGGCATATTCAAAGCGAATACAGTTCTTGATCAAATTAGTAAAAATGGCAGCTATATCGGTTCAACGTCGTTGGCAACAAGATTGACCGCTGAAGCCAAGTTCCTGCGAGCTTTTTATTATTTTGACTTGGTCAAATATTATGGCAAAGTACCGATTATCGATCATCCGGTGGAAGCCACCGAATCCGCCACAATTAGTCGTAGCCCCGTCGCAGACGTGTACGCCTTGATTATCGCCGATCTTCAATTTGCTGTGGCAAATTTACCTGCTGGTTTTAGCGGAACATTTCCTTCATACACTGCAACCGATGTTGGCAGAGCGACCAAATATGCTGCTGAAGCAGTTCTTGCAAGAGTTTACATGACCCGTTCGGGACCGACGTATGGCATTGAAGGGCCTGGGATGGGTTTAAATGAATGGAACCTTGCATTACCTTTATTGCAGGATATTATCAGTAGTGGACTTTTTGTTTTCAATGCCGCTGCTTATTCTTTTCCGGTACCAGCTACTGGCATTTTCTCGTATGGCAATCAAAGTCCTGCCACTAATAAAGAAGCGATATTTGATATCATGTACCTCACGGGACAAAATCCCGTTTTAGGAGCGACATTTCCATGGCAACTTGTTCCTCAAGCTTACTTCAATGGCTTGCCGGCTGGTAATCCTTCATTGGGCGGCGCCCTCGGCACCCCCTCTGTATCAAACGATCTGATAAACAGCTTTGCGGCCACAGATACACGCAAATCACCAACATTCCATACTACACCTTACAACAATCTTGGTACTGTTGATGTACACGCATTCTTTAGAAAATACTTAGATACCACAAAAATCCCCGCAAGCCGCTTTGATTGGGGCATCAATTTTATAGCTGTCAGGTACACTGACATACTACTGCTTAAAGCAGAATGCATTTTGCATGGTGCCCCCGGTACGCAGGGTGATGTCGACGCAATCGTTAATCAAGTACGAGCCAGGGCGGGGCAACCTGCGATAACGGGGGTCACCTTAGATCAACTGCTTGACGAGCGCAGAAGGGAATTCGCGGGGGAGGGACTGCGATGGTTTGATCTGCAAAGAAGCGGTAAGCTTATAACAATTATGAATGCATGGATAGCGGTTGAAGACGCTGGCCTGCACAAGATAAACCAGGTAACGCCGAATTATATTATTTATCCGGTACCACAATCGCAGTTGGATGCCGCGCCAGGTCTCTATACGCAGAACCCCGGGTACTGATTTTTCGCAGTATTCATTTAGCAGTCGTTCAGAAAGAGGCTGGGAAATCAGTACCGGCCTTTTTCATTATCTGGTCGCTATTGAAGAAAATGAGCCACTATAATCATCACAAAAAACAAAAGGAAAATTTTTTCATTACTCCAAGAATTCGATTATGAAGCGGTGTCGGTTACAATTCGATTTTATTCGTTACGAAATTCTCGTCTGTCTGCTGGTTGGCTCTTGTTTTGGCCATGCACAACCATTAATGGAGACGGGTGGACAGAAAATGCCCGATGAATGGGTTGATAAATCGACTGGGCACAAAATAATCAGACTTACAAGGCGCCCGGGGAATAACATGAGCTTTTATTTTCATAATAACCCTTTTGTCGGAAATAAAATGGTTTTCTATGGGACGGCATATTTAAACACAAACAAAAACGACTCGGTAAAACAGGAGACAGGTAATATTCCGGCTAACGACAAACAACTATACAGCGTTGATTTGAAAACATTAAAAGTAGACCAGCTCACATTTCAGTCATCTCCTATGAATGGTGAAATCGTTGCGTCTAAAAACAGGCTGGTTTATTACCAAATTAAAGACAGCGTATTTTCAACGAGTATTGACACTAAAGCAACCAGATTCGTTTATGTTTTTCCAACTGACTTTAAAGCCGGCATCACCACGTTGAACAGCGATGAAACGTTATTGGCGGGCGCGTGGAGCAGTGACAAGGAGAAGGAAATCTTCAAAAATAATCCAAACAAGTCAAGCTATTTTGATCTGATCTACGAAGCAAAAGAGCCAAGAACCCTTTTCACCATTAATGTAAAAACGGGCGAACTAAACAAAATTTTTACCGACAGCGCCTGGCTCAATCATGTGCAATTCTCTACAACCGATCCTAAGCTGCTGATGTTTTGTCACGAAGGGCCCTGGCATAAGGTGGACAGGATATGGACGATCAATATTGACTCAAAGGAAGTGCAGTTGATGCACAAGCGCACAATCAACATGGAAATAGCCGGTCATGAATGGTTTGCACCCGATGGAAAGACAATTTGGTTTGATTTGCAACAGCCACGAAGCGTAACATTTTATGTAGCTGGTGTGAATGTAAATAATCACCGGGAAAAAAAGTATGCCATTACGAGAGACGAATGGAGTATTCATTTTAACGTTTCTCGGGATCTAAAATTATTTGCCGGTGATGGCGGCGACCCTGGGCAGGTAGCTAAGGCGAAAGACGGGGAGTGGATATATTTGTTCACGCCGCAGGGCGACAGTTTAAAGGCCGAGCGATTGGTAAACATGAAAAACCATAACTATAAATTGGAACCAAACGTGCATTTTAGCCCAGACGGAAACTGGATCATCTTTCGGGCGAATTTTGAGGGGCACACCGATGTGTATGCGGTCGAAATAAAACGACATGTTTCCTGAGCAGGATTTAGTGGGCATCCGCATAAATGACCCGAACGATAAAGGGAGCGGCGTCACGAACGATGCTATGAAACTCTAAAGCTGGATAGCAAAAAAATCACATGTTGAAGAAAATTTCTGTCCTCATCTTTCATTGCCTGGTTGCCGTAATCATCTCTGCGCAGGATAAATGGCCGACACTCACCCAAAATGCAAAACCATGGGCTCGATGGTGGTGGATGGGAAGTGCAGTTGATAAAAAAAATATCACCCGGCTGCTTCGGGAGTATAATAAAGTTGGATTTGGTGGAATTGAAATTGTGCCCATCTATGGAGCCAAAGGTTATGAATCGCGGTACATAAAATATCTGTCACCGCAGTGGATCAAAATGCTTGATTTTACGACTAGCCAGGCAACGGCATTGAATATGGGAGTGTATATGTCAGTAGGCACGGGTTGGCCTATAGGCGGACCGCAGGTGTCAACTAATGATGCGGCAACAAAACTTGTGATTCAATCTTATACTTTACACGAGGGGGAGAGCTTGAAAGACAAAATTATTATCAATGATCCGGCTCAAAAAGGCGTGGCCCGCTTGTGTGCATTGACAGCATATAGCAAAGATGCGGGGAAGGTTTTGCTTCTTACTGATAAGGTAACTCAAGGTGGGTCTTTAAACTGGTCGCCAGCAGATGGCGAATGGGAGTTGTTTGCAGCGTTTGCAGGCAAAACAAAACAGTTGGTGAAAAGAGCAGCGCCCGGGGGAGAGGGATTTACTCTCGATCATTTTTCGGGAAATGCCTTGAACAACTATTTTAAGTCGTGGGACACTTCGTTTGGGAATTCATCGCACGGGGTAAAAGCTTTTTACAATGACAGCTATGAAGTATACAACGCCGATTGGACTCCTGATTTTTTTGGTGAGTTTGAAAGACGAAGACACTACGACTTACGTTTGCATTTAAAGGAACTTGCATCAAAAGACACAACCGACAACATAGCCAGAATAAAATGCGATTATCGCGAAACGATGGCTGATTTGATGTTGCAAAATTTTGCAATGACGTTTACAAACTGGTCGCATGGGAAAAAAGCCTTATCCCTGGACCAGGCGCACGGATCGCCAGCTAATTTAATCGATTTATATGCTGCGTTCGACATCGCCGAAGCCGAAACATTCGGCTCAAGTTACTTTTCAGTCCGCGGTTTGCGAAGAGACAGTAACGACGTTCGCAATGCGGATCCTGATCCGATGATGTTGAAGTTTGCTTCATCAGCTTCTCATTTGATGGGTCATTCACTAACATCGTGCGAGACGTTTACATGGCTTACTGAACATTTCAAAACGTCATGGAGCCAATGCAAGCCTGAGGCCGAGCAGGCTTTACTTTCTGGTATCAACCACATTTTTTATCATGGTATTACTTATTCGCCCTCCGATGTGTCATTTCCGGGCTGGCTTTTTTATGCGTCCATCAATGCAGTTCCTGATAATAGTTTATGGGATGATATCAAAGGTTTGAACGACTATCTGGCAAGGTGTCAAGCGATCCTTCAATCAGGTGAGCCGGATAATGAGCTTGCGATCTACTGGCCGATTTATGATATATGGAGTAATGCAAAGGGAATGGACATGCCTCTTGCCGTGCATTCGATCAATGAATGGTTGCGGCCGACAGATTTTTATAGGAGTGCAGTTGAATTACAGCGAAAGGGTTTCTCATTTGATTTTGTTTCTGACAAATTGCTCCACAGCGCAAAAGTTCAGAATGCAAATTTGGGCATGGCCAACAGCGGAGCAAAATACCGAGTGTTGGTTGTACCACGATGTAAACTCATACCTGTTCAGACACTGACAGACATATTGAAATTGGCTACCGAGGGCGCTCTTGTTGTCTTTCAGCAACTTCCGGAAGACGTTCCCGGCTGGTATGATTTGGAAAAGAAGAGAATGCAATTGCAATCATTACTCTCGCGGATTGAACTGGCACCTACTCGAAATGAAATTAAAACAATGAAATTTGGGAAAGGAGAAATAATTGTCGCAGAGAATATTCCAGCAGCGTTGGAGTACGCAAAAATAAAAGGCGAAACACTAGCAGACAGCGGCTTGAGATTCATCAGGCGGTCGACGCCTGGCGGCAAGTACTACTACATTGTTAATCATACCGCAAAAAATATAGATGAAGTATTGCCCCTGCAGACATCGGCAACTTCTGTAATCTTGATGAATCCACTTACCGGAGAAACCGGGTTGGCAGATTTTTCGTCAGGAAAAAATAGCGTTGCTGTGCGATTGCAATTGAAATCAGGCGAATCCATAGTTGTACAAACCTTGAAGCGACAGACTCTTTCCCAGGGAAAAGTCACAAAATGGAAATATGAGGAACCATCCGGAAATCCAATTGCATTAACCAGTGAGTGGAATCTTCATTTTATTAAAGGGGGACCCGTTTTGCCCGCTGACAAGAGCATCAAAGCGTTGCGCCCATGGAGTGAACTCACCGATGATTCAACTACTCAATCCTTTTCAGGTACCGCTGTTTATTCGACAACCTTAGACTTGGCAGGCAAAAAAGCCACCGACTATCTTTTAATGTTTGATAAGATCTATGAATCCGCGAGAGTCCTTGTAAATGGAACGGAAGCGGGCATCGTTTGGAGCCTGCCGTTTGAGATAAGAATTGGAAAATATCTGAAGCCAGGGAAAAATAGTATTGCGATTGAAGTGTCCAACCTGATGGCAAACAGGGTGCGCTATATGGACCGAAATGGAATTGCCTGGAGAAATTATCACGAGATCAATTTTGTAAATATTAATTACAAAAGTTTTGATGCTTCCAACTGGCCGGTGCAACCATCAGGATTGGATGGACCGATTAACCTAATTCCGTTGAAATGATGAAACAAGGTGGGAAATTGTTCAGGATACGTCAGGATAGCTGGAAACATAGGTGATTTACCTTTCAAATTCAAACATCGTTGTCATGCGTTTAGTAAGCTGGTACAAACTAAGTCAAGTTATATTTTTTTTGTTCTGCACATCATTCGCCTTTCATAGAAAAGAAAAGCCTACGCTATACATAATTGGAGACTCCACCGTGAAGAATGGAGATGGGAAGGGAAGTAATGGCCAATGGGGATGGGGAAGCTTCATGGCGGATTATTTTGACACCACAAAAATTTCAGTGGAAAATGATGCAATAGGCGGTAGAAGCAGTCGTACATTTTTCACCGAAGGAAGATGGGACAAGATTGTAGCGAGATTAAAAAAAGGAGACTTCGTTATCATGCAATTTGGACACAATGATGGCGGACCACTTGATGACACAGCTCGAGCAAGAGGTACGATTAAAGGCATCGGCAACGAATCAAGGGAAATTTTCAATCCGATAACCAAAAAACAGGAAGTGGTTTATACCTATGGATGGTACATGAGAAAGTATATTGAAGATGCTAAAGCAAAAGGTGCAAAGGCGATTGTATGTTCACCTATACCGCACAATGATTGGGACAAGGATCGTGTGAAGAGGTGGCCAGATGATAGCTATGGAAGTTGGGCCAGGGAAGTCGCCGAAAATGAGCACGTCTATTTTATTGACCTCAACAATAAGATCGCCGACAAATATGAACAGCTGAGCCCTACCAAAGTGGCAACATTTTTTCCAGCTGATCACACTCATACTAATAAAGAGGGCGCTCTTGTAAATGCCACGATCGTTGTGGATGAAATGAAGAATCTTAAAGGAAATCCTTTTAAGAAATATCTTTTGCCAGCCAAACACATGACCCAATGAAAAAAATATTCCTCTTTCTAATCTGTCTCCCGGTCTTCACAACTGGTCACCAAAACTATTTTCGTGAACCCATCAAGAGGGAAACTTTAGTAAGGCGACATAACGTGATCGTCACGAAGGTCGACTCTCTTTCTTCACTTACCGTTGGCAATGGAAAATTTGCTTTCACCGTCGACGTTACTGGCCTTCAATCATTCCCTGGGACTTATGCAAACGGAATTCCATTGGGCACAGAAAGTGAGTGGGGATGGCATAGTTTTCCAAATATCCATCACTACAAATTAGAAGAGACACTAAAGACTTATCATATTGATGGGAGGGACATTAGTTATTCTGTACAGTGGGATGAGCCAGGAAGAAATAGAGATGCGGCGAATTGGTTCCGTCAAAATCCTCATCGCCTGCAATTGGGCAACATTGGTCTCGAAATGAAAAAAAACGACGGAGCTGTTGCCAAAGTCAATGATCTCAAAAATATTCACCAGGAACTGGATTTATGGACCGGTGAAATCCATTCCCATTTTACAATTGATAACATACCCGTTGACGTAAGTACTTATTGTCACCAGGAACAAGATCTCATCGCCGTCAGAATAAAATCAGTTTTGATTAAAAAGGGTAGATTACGCATTAGAGTTCAATTTCCATATCCAACAGGGGAGTGGTCAGATGTTGGCAATGACTTCTCCAATAAAGACCAACATTTTTCTTCTTATGAGTTGAGCAACCACGGCGTCACGTTGCATCATGTTCTCGACTCAACGTCTTATTGGCTGAACGTACAATGGATAACACGTGTTTCGGTGGTTAAGAAAAAGAAGCACGCCTTTTTAATTAGTCCTGCTGCATCAGTTAACGGCGACCATTCTGCTAGCGATGAATTTGAGATTGTTTTCCTTTTTTCTCCTGAGAAACCTGGAAAACCAATGCCCACATTCTTGCAGACGAAAATGGAGAATATTACAGGGTGGAAAGAATTTTGGCATTCTGGGGGCGCTATTGATTTTTCAGGGAGTACCGATCCGCGGGCGTATGAATTGGAACGGAGAATTATTCTTTCACAATATTTATTAAGAGTGCAAGAGGCGGGCTCCTTTCCTCCGCAAGAAACCGGGTTGACCTACAATAGTTGGTATGGGAAGTTTCATTTAGAAATGCACTGGTGGCACTCGGTGCACTATGCATTATGGGGACGAATACAACTGCTTGAGAAAACTTTGAGTTGGTATGCTAAAGCTTTTTCAAAGGCTAAAGCAATTGCCGCGCGGCAGGGATTTGATGGAGTTCGATGGCAAAAAATGACCGATAATGGGGGAGAGGAGAGTCCTTCCTCGGTTGGTTCGTTTTTAATCTGGCAACAACCGCATTTGATTTATTTTTCCGAGCTATGCTATCGGGAACACGCGAATCTTTCTACGCTGAATAAATACAAGGATCTCGTATTTGCTACTGCTGACTTCATGGCGTCATTTCCTTTCTATGAACAGGACAAGAACAGGTATATTTTGGGGAAAGGAATCATTCCTGCACAGGAGAGATACAAACCCGAAGAGACCTTCAATCCGTCATTCGAATTGGCTTACTGGCATTGGGCCCTGTCAATGGCGCAGACCTGGAGAAAAAGACTGGGAATGCAACCTGTTAAAAAGTGGGATGATGTTCTGCAAAAACTTTCTCCATTGCCAACAAAAGATGGAACATACCTTGCTGCAGAAAGTGCGCCGGATTCTTACACTACGAATGAATATAAAACCGATCACCCAAGTGTGCTAATGGCATTTGGTTTCCTACCAGCGAGCAAAATGACCGACGCCGAAGTCATGCACCGCACTTACGACTTGATTTGGAATCAATGGAACTGGAAAAAAACCTGGGGCTGGGATTTTCCAATGACAGCTATGACGGCTACAAGACTGGGGGATCCCAACAAAGCAATGGATGCATTGTTTATGAAGGTCGCAACAAACACTTATCTGTCGAACGGACACAATTATCAAGATGATCGACTACGATTGTATATGCCAGGTAATGGCGCCTTACTTACAGCCGTCGCCATGATGTGCGCAGGTTGGGATGGATGCAGGGAAATACAACCTGGAATTCCTAAGAACGGCAAATGGAAAGTAAAATGGGAGGGGCTAAGGAGGATCCTATGAGACCAGTTAATCAAACCAACGGCAAAACAGGAACTAAAATGATAAATAAGCGACTGGGAACACTTCTTTTCTTCACTACTTTTTTGTTGTGCTGCACATCATCAAAACAAATTGGAAAAAATTTTTCGCAAAATGATGTGCTTGCCAAAATGCGGCTGGCTAATCAATATTTCATGGATAAATGGCCGGACCCCGGAAAAGAAACCATCACGGATAAAGTGCGCCCAAGCAATATTTGGACAAGATCCGTTTATTACGAGGGATTGATGGCATTGTACGCGATTGATTCGCAAAAACAATATTATGATTATGCGGTGCAATGGGGACAAGCGCATCAATGGGGACTTCCCGGTACCCTTGAAAGTGGCAATGCCGATAATCAATGCTGTGGCCAAACCTATATTGATCTTTATCTACTGGACAAAAAGCAAAACCCGGAACGCATTGAAAAAATAAAAGCGTCGGTTGATAATATGGTCAGATCCGATAAACAAGATGACTGGTGGTGGATAGATGCTTTGCAAATGGCTATGCCGGTTTTTGTTCGCCTGGGAGTGACTTATAGCGATACAAGTTACTTTAGTAAAATGTATGAGCTATATGCTTATACAAAATACAAACACGGCGTGCACGGGCTGTATAATCCCCTTGAACATTTGTGGTGGCGAGATAAGGATTTTGTTCCTCCCTACAAAGAACCAAACGGACAAAATTGCTACTGGAGTCGCGGCAATGGTTGGGTACTTACAGCTTTGGCGCGAGTGTTAAGTATGCTACCGAAAACAGCTCCGCACTACGGAGAATATTTGCAGGATTACAAAGACATGGCGGATGCGATATTAAAGGTCCAAAGGAGTGACGGATTTTGGAACGTGAGCCTTCACGATCCGACTCACTTCAGCGGGAAAGAAACAACAGGAACAAGCATGTTTACTTATGGATTTGCCTGGGGAATCAATAATAAAATATTGGATGAGAAAAAATTCAGA
>AR_comb_assmDRAFT_10275673_pt1 | contig 12640 bp, 7 predicted proteins | sample ArasoioldDNA_FD_10543 | JGI IMG/M metagenome (IMG submission 10543) | reverse complement strand
CAAAGTATAAAAAAATTATGAGCCAGCCAGTTTGTGGACCCGGGCTACTTTACCGCCATCATGCAAAACCTCAACGCATCAGGTTTGAAACTGACGCAACTCAGCCGGTTTCGAGACAGGACATTTCATTTTTGCGCTGAAAATAAAGGGTCTTCGGTATCAATTTCCCTTTTTGATAAATCATTTTTCCGGATTTTAAAAGCAAAGCAGGTCAACCAAAATTTTCTTTGCAGTTAATTTTTAAGACCAATCAATCGATCATAATGCGCGCTTTAATCCCGGCTCTGTTAACAGGAATAGTTAATCTGATATGTTCTGGAGCAAATGCACAGACAGGAATAATAAAAGGAAACATAAGAACAAGTGATGGCAAGCCAGTTGAACAGGCAAACATCACCTTAATGGAATTAAGAACAAGCACCAGCTCAAATGCAACCGGCCAATACATCTTCAGCAATCTCAATCCGGGAACTTATACGCTTGTCACTTCATATACTGGCCTTCCAAAACAACGCAAGCAGGTTAGTATTAACAACGGCGATACGCTGACCGTTGATATAACCTTAATTCAAGATCCTGCTGAAATGGAGGAAGTGATAGTAGTGGGTTTAAAGACAATGAACGAAAGAACGTCGTCTTTGGGAAAGTCAGGCATAAAGCCGATGGACCTTCCGCAAAGTACAGTGGCAATTGGTAAACAGGTACTAGAGCGTCAGCAAGCAGTGCGTATGAGTGATGTGCTCCAAAACGTGAGTGGAGTTTATATTGTCAGCACTACCGGCGGTGCAGCACAGGAAATTGGCGGTCGCGGATTTTCTTACGGCAGCTCAAGTACATTTAAAAACGGAGTTCGTTTTAACAACAATGTGATGCCGGAAATGACTTCACTTGAAAGAATAGAATTTCTAAAAGGAAGCACCTCCATTTTATATGGTAATGTCACCGCGGGTGGCGCTGTTAATTTGGTCACCCGGAAACCGAAATTTGAAAATGGTGGCGAAGTATCTTTCCGCGCAGGCAGCTATGATTTTTACAAACCTTTCTTTGATATCTATGGAAGCGTCAATAAAGCCAAAACAGTTGCTTATCGTTTCAACAGTTCGTACGAGAAAGCAGCAAGCTTCAGGGAGAATGTAAAGGCGGATCGTATTGACGTAAATCCTTCTTTGCTTTTTAAAATCGGAAAGAGAACGGAAGTGCTGGCTGAAGGTGAATACCTGAAAGATAAACGCACGGCCGATTATGGTACCGGCGCTATGAACTATGAAGTGGCCGATATTCCCCGGGACAGATTGTTAAGTGTGCCGTGGGGTTATGTCCGTGCTGAGCAGCTTACAGGGACCCTTACTATTACTCATCGTCTAAATAGTAACTGGGGAATAAAGAGCACAACTGGTTTTCAGCATTACCAAAATGAAACATTCTCTACCACCAGGCCCAATAATATTTATTTCATTCAGCCGGATGGGTCCTGGATCAGGGGGCTGCAGAAAAGTGCCGCCAATGAAAAGTATCATATGACAGAGCTCGATCTCATCGGTGAAATGAAAACCGGCAATGTGCTTCACAACGTTCTCGTCGGTGCAGATGCGGATAAATATCATACGGTCACGACAGCTTTTGTAACGAATACTTTCAATAATGACGGAAGCAATGCATCTTTAAAAAACAAAAATATTTACGACACCGTCAACATATATGATCCGTCTACGTTCAATAAACGAAATGATGTTCCTAATCTGCCGGTTGACAGGATCACAACTGCGCCTATTTCACGATTCGGTGTCTATGTCCAGGATTTGCTGTCGTTGTCGTCAAAAATAAAATTGCTGGCCGGTATACGATTCAGTCAACAAAATAATCAACGAAGCAAGATTGATAGCGTTACAAAAAAGACAGTAGGTTATATCGCTGCATTTAAAAGCAGTGCCTTTAGCCCAAGGTTGGGAGTAGTTTATCAACCTGCAAAAACAATATCGCTGTTTGCCAGCTATGCCAATTCATTTAATGTAAACAGCGGCGTCGATATCAACAATGAAGCTTTAAAACCTTCGATCGTCAACCAGGTGGAAGCAGGTATCAAAACCCAATTGATCAAAAATTTTATGAGCGCCAACCTTACGTTTTATAAAATTGTGAATAGCGATTTCGCACAGGCGGCAACGAGCCCCCCGCCGGGAAGTCCTGGTGGAGCTAAAGAACTCGCAGGTGAAGTAACAAGTAAAGGACTGGAAATTGATATAATGAGTAAATCGTATAAAGGCTTCTCGCTGATTGCCGGTTATAGTTACAACGATACGCGTTATACTAAAAGCAATACATATGTGAAGGGAAGCCGACTGGTGTATAACCCGGCGCACACAGCAAACTTTAATCTTCATTATGCATTTAATGAAGACAGTCCATTTAAAGGTTGCAACTTGGGCGCAGGTGCGTTTTATACCGGAAAGAGAGTTGCGGGTCGATCTCCTACTGTTGTCAACCCGGGGTACAAACTGATGCCACTTCCTGATTTCACGACAGTGGATATATCTGCCGGTTACACTATTGGTAATTTTTCGCTTCGTTGCAAGCTGAGCAATCTCTTCAATGCGTTGAGCTATTATGTACATGACGATAACAGTGTAAACCCGATTGCACCACGACAGTTCCTGGCTACGGTTGGGGTGAAGTTCTAAGAGCTTTCGTAAACTTCTTTACCTTTATTCCATGTGTGAATCCAAACAATACACTCTTTCAATTGCCTTTTTGGCTTTTTCAATTGCCACGGCTGGTGTCGTTAATGGACAAAAAGATGTACCCGCCGACTTTCTATATATAGATACTGCTATTTTCCAGGATGCTTCGCATCATTGGTATGATTTATATGAAAAAGACAGGGTCATTCAGCCAAAACATAATCAACCGCGATATAAACCTACCGAGTTGGAGGCGATCGCTGATAACATTCTTCTCTATCAAAAAAACAATGGCGGATGGCCAAAGAACTACGATATGCTGGCGATCCTTACCCCTGAACAAAAGGATAGTTTGATCAAAGACAAAACTGTTTTAAATACAACCTTTGACAATCGCGGAACTTATTCTCATGTTGAGGCTTTGGCAAAAGTGTATTACGTAACAAAGAAAGAAAAGTACAAGGAAGGTGCGTCGAAGGGATTGGATTATATCCTGACTTCACAATATGCCAATGGTGGCTGGCCGCAATATTATCCATTGGAAAATAACTACAGCCGCTACATTACTTTCAATGATGACGTATACAGCGGCATTATGTGGCTATTAAAAGACATTGCTGAAGGAAAAGTGCAGTATGAATTTATCGATAAAGACCTGCGGCAGAAATTAAAGACTGCTTATGAAAAAGGAATAACATGTATTCTCCAAACGCAGATCAATGATATGGGCAAGCCAACCGCCTGGTGCCAGCAATACAATGAAGTGACATTACAACCGGCATGGGCACGAAAATTCGAACCACCTTCCATCAGCAATGGCGAAAGCGTGGAAGTTGTTTCTTTCCTGATGAGCATTGATCATCCTTCTCCCGAAATCATCAACGCTGTTCAGAATGCTGTAGCCTGGTTCAACGAATCGAAAATTTTGGAAACAAGAGTAAGGACCATACCGGCACCGGATCTCGTTACACCTTATTTAGTTTCTAAAACCGATAAAGTAATTGAGCACGATCCCGCTGCTCCACCCATCTGGACCCGTTACTATGAATTGAAAACCCATCGTCCTCTTTTCTGCAACCGTGACAGCAAGGTTGTTTATTCATTGGCTGAAGTGGAAAGAGAAAGGCGGGTTGGCTATGCCTGGTACACTTATGCTCCGCAAAAGATATTGAATCGATATCCGGATTGGCAGAAGAAATGGGCGAAGGAGAAGAATGTGCTGGCCATGTAATCCCTCTTCGGGAACATGCGATTTACGCGTTGCTTTGTTGCTTTCAGCAAAAAGATTTTAAATGAATGACACATTAGGTCAATTATTGTCATTAGTTGCTTATGGAACGGAGTACATCACCCAAGGCAAATTGAACGGAGACTATCGACTAACGACTATTCACTCTCACTTCTTCCTCCCATTACTCTTCGCCTTCTCCCCATTCGCCGATAATTCCTCATGGGCTTCATTCCTAAACACAACGGTATTATCAAACACATCCACCAACACAGGATGATCTTTATCTATATCGCCGGCCAAAATCTTTTTACTCATCGCATTTACAATTTCCTTTTGAATTAAACGCTTCAATGGCCTTGCACCAAACTGCGGATCAAATCCCTGGTCGGCTAAAAATTCCAGGGCATAATCAGTAAACTCCAGTTGCACCCCATTTTTTGCCAACAACTTCTTCAACTGCTCCAATTGTATTCTCACAACACCTGCGATTTCTTTCTTCATCAGCGGCCTGAACATGATGATCTCGTCCACACGATTTAAAAATTCAGGACGGATAGTTTGACGTAACAAACCCATTACTTCCAACTTCGCTTTGTCTGTTACCTCTTCTACGTTCTTCTCATTCACATTATCAAACGCATCCTGTATGATATGACTGCCGATATTGCTTGTCATGATGATGATCGTGTTTTTGAAATTTACCACGCGGCCTTTGTTATCAGTCAGGCGTCCATCATCCAATACCTGCAACAACACGTTCCAAACATCCGGGTGCGCTTTTTCAATTTCATCCAGCAATACAACACTATAAGGTTTGCGGCGAACAGCTTCTGTTAACTGACCTCCTTCATCATAACCTACATATCCTGGAGGTGCACCCACCAATCTTGATACAGTGTGTTTTTCCTGGTATTCACTCATATCAATGCGTGTCATCATGCTTTCGTCATCGAATAAATATTCAGCAAGCGCCTTTGCCAGTTCCGTTTTACCCACACCGGTTGTACCAAGAAATATAAATGACCCAATCGGCTTCTTCGGATCACTCAAGCCTGCACGGCTTCTGCGTATTGCATCAGCAACAGCAGTGATCGCTTCATCCTGTCCCACTACCCTTTCATGCAAATGTTCTTCCAGGTGCAACAGCTTTTCTTTATCGCTCTGCAACATCTTTGTAACAGGTATGCCTGTCATCTTTGCGACACTTTCAGCAATATCTTCTGCATCTACTTCTTCTTTCAACAAACGCTTTTCACTCAAGCCTTGCAATTGCTTCGTGTAATCGTCGATAATTTTTTCCTGCTCTTTTATTTTTCCATAGCGGATCTCGGCTACTTTTCCGTATTCACCATTTCTTTCGGCCTGCTCAGCTTCCAATTTCAGTTGTTCAATCGCCGCTTTAGCGTTTTGTATTTTTTCTACTACTTCTTTTTCTTCCTTCCACTTTGCCTTCAATGTATCTCTTTCCACTGCAAGATTTGCCACTTCTGTATTCAGCTCTTTGAGTTTGGCCTCATCGTTTTCTCTTTTGATCGCTTCCCTTTCAATTTCCAACTGGCGGATTTGTCTTTCCAATCTATCGAGTTCTTCCGGCATTGAATTCATTTCCAAACGCAGCTTGGCCGCACTTTCATCGATCAGGTCAATCGCTTTATCGGGTAAGAACCGATCAGTGATATAACGGCTGGACAATTCCACGGCTGCAATGATCGCTTCGTCTTTTATACGAACATGGTGATGCGTTTCATAACGATCCTTCAAACCACGAAGAATGGAGATCGCATCTTCAACACTGGGTTCATCGATCATCACTTTCTGGAAACGACGCTCCAATGCTTTATCCTTTTCAAAGAATTTCTGGTATTCGTTCAAAGTTGTAGCACCGACTGCACGCAGGTCACCTTTTGCCAAAGCCGGTTTTAAAATATTGGCCGCATCCATCGCTCCTTCACCGCCACCAGCGCCAACCAGCGTATGAATCTCATCAATAAATAAAATGATCTCGCCATCGCTCCCACTCACTTCCTTAACAACTCCCTTCAATCTTTCTTCAAACTCACCTTTATATTTTGCGCCGGCGATGAGTAATCCCATGTCGAGTGCATAGATCGTTTTTGATTTTAGGTTATCTGGCACATCACCATTTACGATTCGATGTGCAATACCTTCAGCAATGGCTGTCTTACCTACACCTGGTTCACCCACCAGTATCGGGTTGTTCTTTGTTCTTCTTGAAAGAATATGCAAGGTTCTCCTGATCTCTTCGTCGCGACCGATAACCGGGTCAAGTTTACCCTGTCTTGCCAGTTCATTTAAGTTCTTTGCATATTTATTCAGCGCATTGAACTCCTGTGTTTGTGTTTGCGAAGTGACTGATTCACCTTTACGCAGTTCTTTTATCGCAGCGATCAAACCTTTTTCAGTTAAACCGGCATTCTTCAACAACTTCGCAGGAGCGTCATTGCCCTGCACGATCGCCAATAGTAAATGTTCCGGCGTAATGAATTCATCGTTGAACTGTTTCAGGGCTGCACCCGCTCTTAGTATAACACTATTTGCGTCACGGCTGATAGATTGAGCGGGCTCACCTGAGGTAGACGGTAATTTATTGATCAGCTCATCCAGTTTCGTATCCAAAAGATTGACCGTAACATTATTCTTTTTAAGCAGGTATTCCACGGGAGAATCCTGTTGATCCAGCAACGCTTTTAAAATATGTTCCGTTTCGATATTCGGATTTTTTGCGTTGAAGGCTAATTGCTGCGCCTGTTGAAAAAGCTCGGCAGCTTTTATGGTAAAATTTCCTAAGTTCATATCTTAATGATAATTTGAAGATGTATTAAAGGTCGTCGTGAATCGTGAATAACTTCACAATTTTCGGCGACTACTCACGACTCACGATTCACGACTCACGTAATTCGAATAACTTTAAACCCTAATATCAAAAAATAATCCAAGCCATAATTCCCGAAACAATGTCATACAAATCCACCGTAACCTGCCTCAACAGCAGCTTGTTAGCCCTGTTCCTGTTATTCTTTCAGTTCCTCAATGCTCAAATCAACTTTCAAAGTCTTGACCAGGAATGGCAGGCCCGCCAAAAATTGTTGGGTAAGGATGCAGTGATCATGGTTGCCACTAAGGATACTACAATCTATAAGAGAGAAGCGGGCGATTTTAATGCCAAAACGGTGGCACCTATTGCCAGTTGCAGTAAATGGCTGACTGCGGCATTGCTTATGCAATTTGTAGATGAAGGCAAACTATCACTGGATGATAAGATCGGCAAATGGTTACCCGAATTTGACCGCTATGGTAAAAGTTATATAACGGTGCGACTTTGCCTCAGCCATGAAACCGGGATTAAAGATGAAGGCTCCCTGATAAAAAAAATGTTTGAACGAAAAAGATTTTCCTCATTGGAAGAAGAGGTGAACAGTTTTGCTGCCAGAGAAATTCGTGTAAATGCAGGCCAGGATTTCTGGTATGGCAATATTGGGTTGAATATCGTTGGCAGGATACTCGAAGTAATCAGCAAGAAAAAATTTGATCTGTTGATCAAACAAAAATTATTTACTCCAATGGCGATGCGAAGGACGAGTTTTACAACTACTGATGGAAGCGCTATCAATCCTTCCGGTGGCGCAGTGTCTTCTCCTGAAGAGTACCTGAAGTTTCTCGTGATGTTGCTGAATAAAGGCAAGTATGGCGACAAACAAATTTTAAGTGAAGAATCAGTAGAGACATTGAAGCAAGTGCAAACCCATTCGTTGAAAATTGCCTATGCTCCGAAAGCTGCTGAGGGCTTTGGTTATGCCCTGGGTAGTTGGGCAGTTGAAGAAAAAAATGGCAAGGCTACAACGCTGGCAAGCCCGGGCTTATTCGGCACCTGGCCAATGGTTGACTTTTGCAGGGGATATGCGTACATTGTTTTTGTAAAAAACCTTTTGGGCGAAGAAAAAGCAGATGCACATATGGCGTTGAAAAAAGTTATTGATGAAACGATGCCATCAACATGCCAGTAGATATAACAATGTGTGCGACGTTTTATTTTATTTCTTATGAGATACGAAAAGAAAACGCAGCCGCTTGCGCCGACTCATGTTTATTATAAAAGAATAGCCCGCAATTTTTTGTGGGTAGGTTTTGTTCTTGTCATCATGTTGCTGATTGGAACGGTAGGTTATCATTATTCAAGAAGCGTTTACACTCCCTGGCTCGATGCCTTTCATAATGCTTCGATGATATTAAGCGGTATGGGTCCCGTCATTTCTGAAGATTTCACTGCCGGCGGTAAGATCTTTTCTTCCTTATATGCTCTATTCAGCGGGATTGTTTTTGTAGGATCCGCGGGCTTTGCTTTGATGCCGGCCATTCACCGGCTTTTTCACAAGTTGCATTTGGAAGAAAAATAATTACTCCCAACTATGTATGTCGAATAATCAGAACGCCTTTTTCTCCTCCTGCTTTTCGCTTTTTACAAACACCACTTTATTACGATCAGCCTTGTAGATCGTTTCAATAAATTTTACCAGGTCATTGTAGTCTTTCGCAGGATAATGACCGCTGTAACGTTCAATGGAACGATAGTATAAAAGTTTATTGTCTTTTAATTTTACAGCACAATTGTACTTACCGAATTTACTGTCTACCGACACATCGTTTGGCAACGCTTCAGGGTTAAAGCCTTTCGGCAATTCTATTTGTACAGTATCTATATCTTTATAAGCAAAATCCAATTCGAGATCATATTTCCTTGCCGTGTCTGTCTGGAGCTTTCTTGAACTTCTTGTCATCACATTCGGAACAACAAAGAGACGCTTACCTGTGATCGTTGCATAATTGCTCACGGTAATATCCAACGTTTCACTGATCGAAGGGATCCTTGCCTTCGTTTCTTTATAATCGAAGTTGTTGATATCGTAAGTGGCAAAGTCGAGTTGTTCATGCAAATATTCCTTTACCTTATCCTTGGAAAGGCTGTTGATCATATCATGCACATCATCCTGCTGAACGCCGCTGTAGGTCGTTCCCACTTTCACTGCTAATGTACCTTCATCATCCAACACAGCATTTACTTTTCGCATCTGCAGGTTTTCATTTAATCCATACCATGGAGTTCTTACCAGCGTTCCTCCATTTTCATCAACTGCTACTGCATAACGATTACAATTATCTCCACCTACATACCCGGTGACATAAGTCTGGCTTGTACATTCCAGCCAGGTAGTGTCATTATCCATCGGTACAAATAAAATGACATGGTTAAACTGTGAAGAAGGAAGATCGGTGAGCAGGTAATCGGGATCGTAGCCACGATGTGTAACGGTATACACGGATTTTATTCCTGCTTCCTTCAACAATGAATACATAAAATTGCTCAAAGCTTTACAATCACCATATCTTTTGGTGCCGACATATTTTGCATCATAAGGCTGCCAGCCGCCGATGCCGAGCTGTACGCCTACATATCTTGTATTCTGCTGCATGAACTCATATAGTCTTCTTATTTTTTCTTTAACGTCAGGAGCATCATCTGCCAACTGATGCACCTTTTGTTTGATCTCATCCGGTAATACATCCCGTTCTTTTTTCAGATCGTACACAAATTTTCCAAAGTCTTTCCAGGAAGAATTGCTTCCCTGGTAATCTTCCAGTACAAATTTTTCTGTGGCGAGGTAAACGCTTGTCGTGATCTCGTGCCATGGGGGACAGGCATACTCCGTTTGCTGTGCGGCCATATCCTTTACTTCCCACATATAGACCTTGTTCGATTTATAGTCAGTAATCACCGGCTCACCTTTATAGTTGAACATTTTATACCGGAGCTGATTAGTGGCCGGGCTGATAATCGTCAACTTGCTTTGTTGTACACTCATTAAAGAAGCTTCCAGCGGGATCCAGCGGGGCACAAACATGGTGCCCTTATAATGTATCTCGATTTCGTATTCGACAGTATAGGGATATACTTTATAAAAAAAGCTATGCCATTTAACGCGGTTGTCATCGGCAAGGCTTCCTCCATCATTGCCGGTAACGTCTTTAATATCCGACTTTTTAAGGCTCTTGAGCTTTTTACCGTTGGCATCATACAATGTTCCGTCAAACGATTCGATACTTCTGAGCTTATCATATCCTTCGGAAAAATAAGCCCACTTGTCGCCTAGTTCATTTAAAATGGTATATGCTACGCGACGATGGTATTTGGCACGGTTGCCTTCTGTAATTTCAAATGAGATCTCTTCCGAACGCTTGACTGCATTGGCATTCTTCATTAATGAAGCGGGTATAGCGGCAACAGCGTAATCGTTATCATCACCTGCAGCAGAGGCAATGATGCAGCACCACAACCCTATGCCGGTAAACAATACTTTCATACTATTTTTTCTTTTTAAGAACGATCTGTTCGTTATGCTTTTTTACAATCATGTTAAAGAATTCGCGCAGCATTTCATACTCTTCGGGCAAAAAAACAGAGCGTTTTAGACGTAACCGGGAACGTAATGAGATCGTACCGTTTGACTCCGATATCCTGTATTCAAACAAACCATCGTCTCTTTCATTCAATTTAACCACCAACTGCCTGGGCAACTCGTCGACTGTGTAGTCTTTCGGTATTTCCAGTTGAAGCAGATAGGTTTGATCAATGGTATAAGGCATTTCAACAGGATAAAAGCGCTCTTCTGATTTGAACGGATTTTCCTTAAGGCCTTCTCCAAACATGGGGTTGATATAAAGTATGTCGTCCTTTTCAGATTTGATTTCGAAATTATATTTTATTGCAATCGGGTCATCATACCTGTTAAGCGAATCAATTGACAGGTCAGTAATGTCCGTTTCGACGCCGAAACCTTTCTTGATATCATTTGCCAGGTTATCCTTTCCTTTTTCTTTTACCAGGTTGCGAAGACGGTAAGATTCGTAGTAGCCAGGCATATCCTGTGCGCTGCCGGAAAGATTGCCTTTTTCATCATTGATAATAAAATAGGATGTCACACCTCTTTCCAATAATGAATCGGATGTAAAATCTATCGGCGTGGCTTCGGGGTTGATCACCCGTGCATGACCATTATAACATTGGTAACCGAGATGACCAAAGCCCAAATGCGGTTCACTCGCATCAAGGTAATAGGTACGGCCATCAATCGTGACCTCGCATATTACGTAATTGAACTTGCTTTGGATGGGATAGATCGCATACGTATAGCCGTGCGATTTTGTACTCAACATAATTGGATCGGCATCGAGGTGCGCATATTTCATCATGGCTATCATCAGCAAATTGATCTCTGCTACATTGCCATTTTTTGCTTTTAAAAGATTCTTCAATGTTTGATCAAGATACCAGGCGTTATGTGATGTGCAGGTGAAATTGTCTCTCACCCATGCATAAATCCTTTTCGCCTTGTCGAGGTTATCTTTTGAGCCGGCTGTTATTGGATTTACGACATCGCCCAACCAACCGTTGTTTTTGTCAAGACTGTTGCCAAAATAATCGGCGTGCAGGAGATCATTGGTGAGCTTTGTCCAGGTGCCCATAGCATTATATGGCGTCAATGGATAGCGGTAATCGGAAAGCTGGAATTCAATTTTGGCGACATGATTTCGTAACGTGGATACATAGCTTTCTTCTTTTAACGCAGTCACGTTTTTCATCACCCAGCGATAGTCGGTTACACTCGCGTCGAGGCTGTAAGTTTCGCTGGCTTCAGCCGACCGGGTGTCGCGGATTCTGAAGGTGGTACGGTTATCTTTTCTGTCGTTGATGTCATATGTTCTATACCCCTGGGTTAAAAAAACATATCCAAAAAATTCAGGCAACCTCAGGTTATATTCACTCCATAAAACAGGAGCCGTTGTAGTCTGAAACTCCCATGGCTGCAGGTTACGGAGGAAGTCCGATTGAACTGTATACTCATATTCGATAATAGAACCTTCTTTAATGTTGGGAAATGTAAACTTCTTCAGAACGGTATTCTTATCATACTTGTCCTTGAATATGTTGCTCTTCTCGAGTTTTGTTTCAACTACTTTTCCATTCTCAAGATTGTACGTGACGGCTTTTACGTTATTCAAAACTTCCTCCCTGTCACCTTCAGTATACAAATCAATAACGACATCGGCTTCAGGGTATCCATTTTTATTTAGAATATGTACCCGCCTGTAATGCTTGAACTCAAGCGAGAACCATCCTTTGGAATTGCCAACGATTTCAGATGAACCGACATCAGCAATAATAACAGCATTTGCATTGCTGTCGATGCTATACACTTTTTGTTTAAAATCGTCGGGACTAACTTTTCCGAATTTGACAGGTTGTTTATCCTGTGAGAAGGTTTGAGTAGCCAAAAGGCAAAAGCAGAGAAGAAAAACAGTCAGTTTCTTTTTCATAGCTGTGGTGGTTTAACTTAACAATTTTACACAAAAAATCTCAATACTCACTGGTGTATCTTTACGACATCTTAAAACTTAATTTAAATTAACTATTGAAGGCAGAGATTAGAAATACATTAGTAGTCAAAAATTTAGCTTCGGAACTGGGGTTCGATTACTGTGGCATTGCAAAGGCCGTGCGACTGGAAGACGATGCGAGACGACTGGAACATTGGCTGACGAAGGGCATGCATGGTGCCATGAAATACATGGAAAACCATTTTGAGCTAAGAGTAGATCCTGTTAAACTGGTACCCGGTGCAAAGTCGGTGATCACATTGTTAAAAAATTACTTTCC
>AR_comb_assmDRAFT_10112618_pt1 | contig 12642 bp, 31 predicted proteins | sample ArasoioldDNA_FD_10543 | JGI IMG/M metagenome (IMG submission 10543) | reverse complement strand
TGGTTGTGTAGCGACGAGCCGTGATCACGCGGCCCAAGCAGCGGATCCGGCAGGATCCACGTGAAGCCGCGCGACTGCTTCACTCCCTCGCCGCACGTCGGACAGACATGCAGCGGGATCGGCAGCAGCTCGCACGGCTCGCTCAGCTTCCCGCTGACCATGTACAAGCCGCCGCCCTTGCGATACCCGCACCCGCGAGCACCTTCGACCGATGTGTGTACGGTCGCCATCTAGCTCACCTCCATGTATGCGTTCCATCTGTCGATCGGGATTGCTGCTTTCTGACCCGCACGTGCAAGCGCTTCGTACACCTCACGCACGAAGAACTCTGCAAGGTTGCGCGGTCCTTCCCGATCGAGCACTGGCAGGTTCGCGATCCAGAACATCTGCTCGACTGAGACGTCAATCCAGTCTTCGCCCCAGAACTCAGTCGGTTGACTCAGCAGTTCAGCGACGTACGACGCTGAGGCCAGTTCGAGCTGAACGAAGTTACGATCAGTCTCGAACGGGTTCGGCGGATCACCGATCAACCCGGTCTGTGCGTAGAAGCGCGACCCGCCGACGTCGTACTCGTCGTCAGTACCGATCCACAGCTCAGGCTCAGAGCTTGTGAACGCGAATCGTGTTGCGTCGAGCACGCGCCCGTCTGCGAGTCGCACCCATGAGTGCTGCTGTGCAGCGCCCGAGCCGACGTTGTCGAAGTAGCTCCCGGGCGTGATCTTCCCGAGAAAGTGGCCGCGCTCGACGCGCGCACCGTCGATCTCCTCTGCGAGCTGTGTGCTGACGCCGTGACATTGTCCCGCCCAGCGTGCACTCGAACCAGCGATCGCTTCTGCTTGCTTCATCGTTAGTTCGTCGACGTTCATCTCTCACCTCACTTCCAGAGTCGGTACCAGAAGCCCGCTCGCGCGAGAGTCCGGCCGACCACCTTGTTCTTCGCGCGTCGAGCGATCCGCTTCGGATCACCGCTCGACAGCGCCCGCATGTCCGCGCTCAGTCGCGCGGCCTTGAACAGCGCGCTGGTCAGACTCATAGGACCGGCCAGCCTTCCATGACGCTCGCGATGTTGGTCTTGAGCGTGTTCTGGCAGACGCCGCAGAGATCAGCGCGCAGCGTCGTCGATCCCAGCTTCAGATGGACGACGTTACTGATACGTACGTACTCGCTCGACCCGCCAGCGTCCTTGACCTGCTCGAACTCCTCGCGCGGGATCTCTCGCCCGCACCTGTCACAGTTCATCGTCAACATCTCTGTCTCGCCTCCCAGCACCTAATGCACTCGCGCTCGCGACGATGCGGCTGACGGGCGACCAGCAACGGTCGACCGTCCTGATCCTCTACGTCGCCGCAGACGTCACAGCGCCCGAAGTAGTACTGCGTCGCGTTGCGCTTCCACGCTTCGCGCGCAGCGAGTTCGACTGCGGACATCCTTCTCACCTCCGTACGACATTTTACCAGACGCGTACGCGTTAGCTGTCGGCGTACGTCTTGCGTACCTCGTCCCAGTGGACTACGCCGAGCAGTTTTCGCACCGTCTCGCGCGTCGTCGGCCAGCCGCGCTCGCGCAGCTCGTCCTTCAGCGCCAGGTACTCGTCCACGGTTGGGAAGTGGCCTAGCCTCTCGCGCGCGTACGCGAGAGCGCTGAGCGCGTCCTCGCGCGAGTAGCGTCGCCACGCGTCCGGGAGCGGGACGCCAGCCTCGCTGCAGTAGCGCTCCCAGCTCCCGAACCGGCGCACGACGATCTCGCGCATCGGTCGCAGCCCGCGTCGATCCCACTCGTTCAGCGTCGGCGTGTGCCCGAGTCGTAGCCGCTCGACGCGTAGTCGACCGAGCATCTCCTCGCGCGAGTAACGCAGCCGGCGCTCTGAGCGTCCCGACTCTTGGTGATCGGGCTGGATGCAGTTCACCTCTCCGCACGTCGGCCAGACGTCGATCGCTCGCGACAGCTTGATCTTCGTCTCGTGCTCGAACAGCCACCTGCGCGGGACGCGCGAGCGTCCGTCGTTACGCACGAACGTGCTCGGCCCGCGCCAGTACAGATGGAGATCCGGCCCCTGGATCGTCCAGGCGCGGAAGCGCTCCTCCTCGTTACGGATACGCGTCTCTAACGAGTCGGGGTCGCGACCCTCCGCGACTGCCTGCCTGAACCAGTGCTCGAACAGCTGCACGCGGCGCGACTGGCCCACGGTCGGGTCGAGACTCGCCGCGCGCAGCTCCTTCAGTAGATCGAGCGACGACGTCATCGCGCGAGCCCGAGCTTGTCCAGCGCGCGGCTCTCCAGCTCCGCGCGCAGCTCGGGCGACAGCTCTGACGGGTCGCCGTACAGGTAGCCGAGCGAACTCTGCTCGCCGCACGTCTCGACGGACGTATGGGAGAGGTACCAGTCCAGCGGGCTCTCGACCTCGAGCGTCCTCAGCAGATGAAACACCGAGTAGCTCATCTTCGGGTACTCGTCGCCGCACATGCGCTGGCGTAGCTCGGCGTTGTACGTCTCTGGCGTGAAGCCGTACTCGGCGAGCACGCGCAGCTTCCAGATCTGATGCGACCGCTCGATCAGCGGACCGCAGTCTGCGTCGTAGCCCATCGCGTCGTACGGATCGGGCTGCGTCTCAGCCAGCCAGATTCGGCTAGCCGCCTTGCTCAGATTGTCGGTAGCACCGAACATCTGACCTCACCTCCTGGTTCGAGTACGCGGATGCGCACTGAGCAACGCCCCACCGCAGGAAGGGCGCTACTCGCTACGTGACCGCGGTCACAGCTTCGTTCAGCAGCCAGCTCGACGCTCAGCCGCCTGTTCTGCCCACATGTCGTGCATGTCGCGCGCGTCTTCTTCCGAGAGGATTCTCGACGGGTCGACGCGCGAGAGATCGGGACGACCGCACTTCGGGCACAGCCCGCGGTTCGCCATGTCGCGCTCCATCGTGTGCATCAGCGACGCGTGGTCCTCGTCGTCGATGATGTTCTCCTGCAGCCACTCGCTATCGAACACGAGTCCCTCGCGCGACGAGCGACCGTCGTCGATCCGGTTATACAGATCCCAGAGCTGGTCGTCGTAGTCGGCGAACCCGAACAGCTGGCCGCAGCCGCTGCACGGTGTTCCGTGATCGAGGTCTCCGCCGGTTTCGAGCAGCCGTGCGTTGTACCGCTCCTCCTCGTAGTCGCGCTGTTCGTCGTTGTCCATCTCACCTCACTCCTTCCGCCAGCAGCGGGTCGACCGCCGTGGCCGTGTACATCGGACGATACGTCCCGACCGGCGCGGCGACGCCGATCGGCCCGACCACCATCTCGTACTGGGCCTGTGCCTGCGCTGCGCTCATGCTCCAGTACGTTCGCAGCGACCAGCGCAGCATGACGACCGACCCGAGGTCGGCGTTCTGCTCGTCGTGCTCGTTGAACGCCACGTGCCAGAACTCGTGGTACAAGACGCGCGCTGCCGTCGCCCAGGACAACTGCATGCGCGGGTCGATGTCACCTGGCTTCCCGTGAAGCAGAAGATCAGCCGCCCATCCCGCGAGCGTGATTCCCTGCTTCCGGTCGCCTGCGTACGCGCAGCTGTTGTCGTAGCTCCACGTGTACACGGGCATGTCCAGCGGCAGTTTCGCTTCGAGCGCGGGCGACTCGACGCGCCCGTACTCATCTGCGTGTGCAGCCTGTACGCCGCCAGCGAGTGCGAGCGCGACGACGCAGCCGATGACGAGTAGCTTCGTCATCTCTCTCACCTCTTCCCTTCGGACTCATCGGTGCGGCCAAGTAGCCGCAGACGCGCGAACGTCTCAGCGCTCGCGCGTTTCGTCCTTAGTAGTCCTCGTCCCAGCGCTCGCCCGCGTAGAGCGGGTCGAAGTCGCTCGGCTGGAGAACCGGATACCGCTCGTTGATCCGCTCTTGCTCGTCCAGGCGCTCGTCCCAGTGCTTGTCGCATCGCGGGAACTGGCGACCGGTCGGCGACAGCGCCATCCTGTACTCGACGGCGCCCTCGCAGCCCTCCGGACCGTCCAGGCATCTCAGCTGCTCATCCATCTCAGCTCACCTCCTCCGCTTCGTCCTCGTCGATCTCTCCCATGTCGAGCAGCATCGCTGCCGCCTCGTGGACGTCGTCGGCGAGACCGCCCTCGACGAGCGCGTCCGCCTTCTCCTGCGGGGTCATGTCGTCCCCGTACGCCATCGCTCTCACCTCTCCTCGGGCGGGACGTACTCGTCGTCGAAGCCGTCGCGGAACCCGACAGACGCCATGCAGTCCTCGCACCACTCGGTCGGAACCGGCGCGTGTCTACGCGCCAGCGCCAGCGACTCATGGGAGCAGACCGCGCCGTGCTCGACGCAGATCGTCTCCCACCTGTTCCACGCGATTCCCTGTTCACGCGCCTCGGCCCGCTCGAAGTCGTCGACTCCGCGGTCGACGATCTGGACGAGTGTGCCAGTCTCGCGGGCGCGTCTCTCTTGAACTAGCCGCTCCATCGCTCTCACCTCTCTCGTTGTAAGCGTCTCCCTCGTGGCCGAAGCTACCCCCGACGAACTTATTCAGGGGGCCTCTAGGGCCCGAGCGAGCCAGCTGCTGGCAGCCGTTTTCGGCCTGCTAGGCCAGGTGCACCGACTACCCCGCGCAGCCTGGCTCAGTCGGCGTCGAACGTCTCGACGTAGATCGGCGAGATGCCGAAGAACCGCTCTGTCTCCTCGCGTGCCCGCTCGCTACCGCCAGGAATCCCTCTGCTGTAGCGATCGCGCTTCATGAACAGCCTGTAGCCCGTCCCGAACCCGCTCGGTGTGAACGAGTACGCGCTCCCGCTCGCCAGCGTTCGCGTCACCTCCTGCTTGCGCTCCGGCGTCACCTCGAACGGGATACCCGGTACTCGCTCCGACTGCGCGAGACGCGCGCGCGCCTCGGGGATGCGCACCTCGAGGATCTGCTTGATCGTGTGATTCGCCTGCTCGATCACGTCAGCCTTCGCGATCTTGCTCGCAGAGAGCTGACGCTTCGTGTAGACGACCTTCGTCCCCGCACCGTCGGCGGAGTCCCAGACGATCGTCGTCTCGTCGGAGTACGAGTCCTTGCGGTTCTCGCCGAACTCGCGATACCCTGGCCCCTGCGTAACTGTGCCGAGCATCTTCGACTTCCCGTGGACGACGCGATCGCCTGCGCGCGGCGCGTCGATCCACTTGCGCGGGTTGTCGATGTAGAACGAGTCCTCGACGCCGTAGCGGTCGAACGTGCGCCGACCGAGCGGAGTGTCGAAGCTGACGTGCCCAGACGCGAGCGAGTAGCTGTCGCGACTGTTCGGGTAGAAGTTGATGAGGATCTCGACGTCGGGCGAAGTGAGCGCCAGCACCTTGAACGCTGGCATCCAGTTCGTCTTCGGCTCGACTCGTACCTCACGCTCGAACCCTTCCGGTGTCTCGATCTCGCGCAGCATGCGCGCGACCGTCGGTACTGACTGCGTCTTCTGTGCTGCCATCGTGCTCACCTCCAGCTTTCTGCGTACTCGCGCGGGTAGCACCACTTCGCCGCCGCCCACGCGTAGTCGCTGATGACTTCGGCCTCAAGATGAGACCACTTCGGGTCTGCAAGCAGCTCGTCGAGCATCGCGTCTTTCGCAGCTTCGAGATCACCCGCCCGACGACCGATGTCGAGTAGACGCTCGCGATCGCCACGGTCAAGCTTCACGTATGTCGGCAACTTCGCCATCGCTCACCTCACTCTGTCGTGGTAGTAGACGTTCCAGCCGTCCCAGCGCACGCGGCCGTCCGTCGCCTTCTCGACTCGCCGCAGCACCTTGCGCGCAGCGTCCATCTCGCTGTACTCCGGCTCGTCGGCGTTCGCGCCCAGGCACCACATCGCGTACTCGGCCAGCACGCACGCAGCCTCGTCCGAGGGCAGCTCCAGCCGTAGGCTGTAGCCGCGCCCTCTCGTGATCCGGCGAGCCGCCAGCCAGGCGACGCGCAACTCCCGCGCGCCGCGCTCGATCTCGGGCTCGTCAGTGTACTGCTGTCCGGCCATGACGCCGGTGCCGCTGAAGTACGTCTCGAACGCTCCTGGCACGTCGATCTGCATCTCACTCACCCCTCTCCTCGTCTTCGACTTCGAGTCGAACGACCAGACACTCGCCGCGCTGGCCGTGCTCGCTCGCCTCGCGATGCAGCGTGCGCACCGCCGTCTTCATGCCCTGCTCGTCTTCCGCAGTGGCGCGATCGCCGCTGACCGAATGAACGATCACGTACATCGTGCTCACCTCCCTGTTGCTCGTCTTCCAGATGACCCCCGATCGGAGTCGAACCGATCGTTGTCGAACCGTCGGGGTCGCTGCGAGCGACTAGCGCTCGCTTTCCTCAAGCTGCTGGATCTCCGCGTGCGTCTCGCGCAGCTCAGCTGCCTTGCGCTCGAACTCGTCTGCGATCGTCAGCAGGTTGTCCCCGTTGATCTCCCAGCCGAGATCTTCGCGCCAGTTGCCGCGACGCAGTACGACGATCGCCTGGCCCATGACTGTCTCGCTCAGCGTCATCGCGATCACTGCTCCTTTACGACGACGTGGAACTGTCGCCCGTCGCGCAGATGAACGACGAACCCGCTATCGCGAGTCATCCACGTTCCGCCCGCGTAGTTCTCGGTCGTCGCCTCTTCCAGCTCGTCGACGTCGATCGAGCTGTCGACGTCCTCGGGATGCCCGATCGCCTTGTCGACGACCTCCTGCAGAAACATCGCGAACTCGACCTCGGTGAGCGTCTGCTCGTCCTCGTCGGGCTCGTCTTCGCGTGAGTAGAAGTCGTACATCGCTCTCACCTCTCCGGAATGTTGTACTGGACGTTGAACTCGTACGTCGCGCGCGCCTCTGTTAGCTCGACGCGTGACGCGATCCACACCATCTGATCGGTGCGCGTGTTGATCTCGACGAAGTACCGATACCCGGCGGCGACGACCGTCGTGATCTCGCCAGCGTCGGGCTGATCTTTCCAGTCCCAGACGATCGGGACGATGTCGATTCGCTCGTTCATCTCAGCTCACCTCGCCTGGGTAACCGTCGGCGACGCAGCTCGGGCAGACGGGTCCGTACTCGTCGACGCTCCACTGGCCGCACTTGCAAAGGCCAGCCTGCTCGTTCAAGCCGACGGCGATCTTCGACGCCAGCTCGACCATCTTGGCGTAGCGCGCGGCCGCGACCGGCGAGACGCTTCCGTGCGCCTGCCAGTTCACCTCTGCGCCCTTCAGCTCTCCGCCGAAGCGCTCCTCTGGCTTCCAGATCTCGACCTTCGCCAGCGGTGTCGCGGGCTGCTCGTTCGGCCACAGCTCCAGCGAGTAGTGGCTTCCGTCCTCGATCTTGTACAGCGTCGTGTTCTCGTCCTTACTGATGACGATTAGCTCCTTCATCGTTCCTCACCTCCCTGCGCGCTCGCGCGCGCGTCGACTTTTGTTGTGCGTCTCTCGCACCGGGCCGCTCCGGTCAGAGCCGGAGTCGACCGCTACGGCCGCAGTCATCGCAGACTTCCGCGCCGTAGCTCGACCAGCTCGAACTGGTCGAGATCGTCTCTACTGGCGTAGTGGAGCGCGAGCGTGTCGCGACCGCGCTGGATCGCCTCGACGTACGTTTGCGCGATCACGTCTGTTGTACGTCCGAACCCCATGCGCTCGTGGCGCCAGGCCAGCTTCCATTCGTAGGCTCGGTCTCTCATCGTTCTCACCTCTCCTCTGCGATGTCGACGAAGTCGACGCCGCTTCCGTAGGGATAGCCGTTGACGACGCTCGCGTGAACAAGCTCGTCGCCGCGCGTGTACAGCGTGACGCGGAGCCCGTTCGTCGCGAGCGCTCGCGCGTTCTCTGCCACGACCGCGTTCGCGCGCTTCGAGTACAGGATCGCGTAGGCGTGACCGAACCCGTGAAGACCGTCGCCGTGGGTACGAACGCCGAAGTCCTTGTAGCAGCCTGCTCGACGATCGCTGCGCCAACGAAGTCCGAGCGCGCTCAGCTCGTCGCGGATCTTCTGTGCCTGGAGCGTGATCATCGCTCTCACCTCTCGTCGTAGTAGTGGTCGACCATCTCGACGTGCACGGGCGTCTCCACTCGCGGGAACGCCTCCGCCCAGGAGACGACTCGCCCGTCCGGCATCCGGACGGCGTTGATCGCGACGTCGTACGCCGCGTCGATGTGCTGCTTCTTCTTCATCGTTCTCACCTCGCCTCGCGCGTACGCGCGTCTACGAACAGGCGCTCTCGATCTCGAAGCGCTCGTCCTCGGTCATCGTCTTCCACACTTTCCGGATGCGCGCCTCGATCCCCGTGCGGAACTGCAGCGGGCGCGTTCGAGCCTCGAATACCAGCTTCCAGTATGTCTCGACGTTCGTCATCGTGCTCACCTCTCCTCGATCTCGTAGGACGCTGCCTTGCGACTGTCGCCACCAGCGACGTCGCGGCGCGCGTTCAGATTGCGTCGACGCAAAAGATCCTGCGCCATCAGCTCGACGTTCTCGCGCGAACTCGCGATACGAAGACGCGCGCTGCCGATCTGCTCTCCGTCCTTCGTCAGAAGTTTGATCAGGTACTTCATCGTCGCTCACCTCTCAGTCTCTCTCGTCGATCTGCTCGCCCTTGCACCGGAACTTCCAGCAGCAAAGACCCGTCAGTACGATGTACAGCTCGATAGCGATCAGAACGATCATCGCTCTCACCTCTCCTCGCGGTCGAGCAGAACGTGCAGGCTCGACCAGTTGTGCATGAAGTCGTGCGCCCAGCTTGAAACGTCCAGCAGCATAAGCGCGACGTGCGCGCCGTGGATGACGAACTCGAACATGTGTCTCGCTCCGTTCCGCAGGCGACGTTTGCGCCCGCTCGAAGTTTCGGCCGTGCTCTCGGCCATCGTCAGCGCGCCAGCGTTAGGCGCGGACTTCGTTCGTAACTCATCTGCCACATTCCGAGACTCGCGCGCGTCGCGTCTTATCTACTCGGCCGACTAACGACGCGTCCTGCACTCGCTGGCGTCTTCGCCGCGCGTCACCGCTTCGTTCGTTCGCTCTCGCTCGTTCGGCTCGTCAGCCTGCCCCGGCTCTCGTGCATCCGGGCGGCTCGCTTCTCGCGCGCGAGTCTCGTACTGCGTGTGACGCTCGCTCGTCTCGCGTCGTTCGTTAGTGGCTTCGTCATCTGTTATCCGGCTTTCGTTAGTTGGGCTATCGAGGGAGTCGCGCGTTCGACTCGGAATCTCGATCCCCGCTACTCGCCGGTGACCGCGGGGGGCTGTTCTCGGGAGGTCGCCCCTTCACCTTATGGCCCTCGTCTCGCGCTCTCTCGCTCTCTCTCCTCTCTCTCGACTAGCTACATCGTACGTCTTACGTACGAATCTGTATACGAAGAATCTACGTATGGCTCTAAGGAAATCTATGGAAATAGCGACTTTTTTGGACGAGGAATGGCTCGCCAAGCGCTCTCGCGTCTGGGATACTGCGTCGACTCGATGAGCCAGAACGACCTCTCCAGCGAGCCCGTCTTCGAGGCGTACGTGGGCGCACCGTGCGAGCGCGAGCTACACCAAGCGCTGACGAAGATCGCGCGACGTAACGACCGCAGTCTCGCCGCAGAGATCAGACGCGCGCTACGACGACACGTCGAGCGGGAAACGCCGGAGCTACCGGCGGCAACGGCATGAACACAGCGACGACGAACGTCACTGACGTCTCACCCGTCGAGGCGAATCGCGTCAACGCATACGTGACGACGACGCGGCGTGGTCGCTACTACTCGTGGCGTGACGAGAACTTCTGGAGCGTCACGACGATGATCAACGGCGGCGTTCCGAAGGGCGACGTACTCGTCAACTGGGCCAAGAAGTTCACAGCTGAGTACGCGTGCGACAACTTCGAGCAGCTGCGCCAACTTCTAACGCCGCGCGGCGGTAGTTCGCGCGACATCGACCTCGAACTCGCTGCCGCACAGATCGAGGCGATCGCGCGTCTCGTCGAGATCGCGCGTACGAGTAACGTCGAAATCGACCGCGAACTCGCGCTGGCGCAGCTTCGCGCCGTCGCTGTCGCGCTTCAGTCGCGCGGCGGGTACGTCGACAGGGACGCAGCTGTCCAGTGGCTGAAGGACGCCGCGTATCGCGACCGCGATCGCAAAGGCCAGCTCGGCGAGAAGATCCACGACGCCATCGAGGCGTACGTGCTCGGCCAGCCGTTTCCGAAGTGGACGCCCGACATTCTCCCGCGTATGAACGCGTTCGAGCGGTTCCTGGCACGCTACGAACCGAACTACGAGATCGGGATGACAGAGGCGTCGGTGTTCAATCGGTCTCACCGCTACGCCGGTCGCGCCGACACAGTCTTCGAGATCGGACGAGGTCCGCATAAAGGACGACGCGTGCTGAACGACTACAAGTCTGGCGGGAAGGACGTCTACCCAGAAGCCGCGCTTCAGCTCGCTGCGTATCGTCGCGCAGAGTTCGTCGGTGCGCCAGACGGCTCGGAGCAGCCGATGCCGCCTGTCGACATGACTACGGTGCTCTGGCTGCCTGACGACGGCGAGTTCCGACTGGTCGAGGTCGCGACGACAGACGACGTCTTCCGCGCGTTCCTATACGTGCGCGAGAACTATCGCTGGGCTGACTCGATCAGTAAAGGTGTCGTGCTCGGAAACGTCGCGAGCGACCCGCCGCAGCCAGCATCTGACGCTGAGCGCGAACTCGCGAACGAGCTAGCACGTTCTGATTCGCCCCACGGCGAAGAGGGGGAGGGCGAGGCCAGCGCTGGCGGCGAACAGGTCATCGCTCTCCCCCTCCCCCCGGAGAAGACGTGAGCGACGAGCTGCGCTACTCGGCGACGGTGACGTTCCGCGCGGACGGGGAGGAGTGCACGACGGTCGGGTGGGGAAGGACTCGTACCGACGCGATCGACCACGCGCGCGCGCAGGCGAATCGTCGCGAGCAGCGAGACTGGATCCCGATTCTCGTCTCGACGATCGACAGCATCTACGCCGACCTGATGGGACGACCGCAGCTCCCGCAGCAGCGCGGAGAACGAACGACGTGAGCCCGATCATCGACATCCAGCGGCGCATGGCCGAACTCGGGCGCATCAGGCTCGGGACGAAGGGCCCGAAGGGCGAGCCGAAGAAACTGGACACGTTCCGTCTAACCAGCGCCGGGAAGGAGCTGCTGGAGAGCGCCGCAGCGATCTACGGCGGCGAGGTGCGCCCGTGGACGACCGCGCCGGACGAGGGCCAGTGGGAGCTGATCACCGAGACGAACTCGATGCGCATTCTGATGCCGCCAACGTTCAACGAGATCGACGGGTCGCCGAGCCACGCGTGGTCGCAGTGGTACGAGCTGTGGTCGCGCGGCGGATGCCAGCGTCGCTGCGACGGGCAGACCGAGTACCTCTCCGGAGGCCCGTGCATGTGCACGCCTGAGCCCGACGAGCGCGACTGCGAAGTCGTGACCCAGTTCAACATGATCCTGCCCGACGTGGCCGGTCTCGGCGTCTGGCGTCTGCGCACCGGCGGCTACTACGCGGCGACCGAGACGATCGGGACGCTGGCGCTGCTCGAACGCGCGGCTCAGGAGCACGAGTTCATCCCGGCGGTGCTGCGGATGGAGCAGCGCTCGGTGAAGCGCCCGAACGAGCCGCCCCGCCGCTTCGTCGTCCCGGTGATCGACCTACCAGATACACGCGTCGCAGATCTTCTCCCAGCGTCGGTGCGCGCACTGACCCCGGCGCGCTCGACGGACGAGAGACCGGCCCTCCCTGCCAGCTCGCCACCTCTCCCCGCTGGCGAGGGGGCCGGTTTCGAGAACGACTCGGCGTCGCGCTTCGACTGGGAACCAGCTGACCTACCTGAGCCTGGGCCCGACGCGGGCGGAGAGGGAGTGGCAAACGCCGTCGAGACACCTGCGGTAAACGTCTCGTTAGAGCACGCGGATCTGGTTGCTGCAGACGAGCCGGTTCTGCACTCGCCGCCCTCTCCGCCGACGTCGACGCCTGTCGCTACCGAGATTCTGGACGAGCTGATCAACGAGCGTAAGCAGCAGATCTCTGAGGTGCTTGACCAGCTCGGTCAGACGGACTCGATGTCGACGGTCGAGAAGGTCGGGGAGCAGTACGAGCCGAGCGCGTATCTCGACTGGCTCGATCGCCAGCTCGAACGCGCGCGCGCCAAGCTGGTCGAGGCGAGCGCGTGAACTGCCCGCACTGTGGGCATCCGCTGGCGTGGCACGACGAGTACGGGATCTGTCGACCGCGAGTGATGATCGATGCGTCGCAGTGTTACGGGAACGTCGTCGCCGGACGCTGTACGTACGGCTGCGTGATCCCGGTCGATACTGACGATCTAGCGCACCCGGAGGGCGCGACAGCGTCGTGGGACTATCCATGAAAGGAGAGGTGAGAGATGCAGGAGAGGTTGCTACCGGCTAGGTACTACGAGCCGAGCGCAGACGAGCACGAGAGGACGATCAACGCGTCGCCGCACGTCGACCGCAGGCGCTCAGGGCGCGAGCTGTTCGGGCAGGCTGAGGAGCTAGCGTCGGCGCTTCACGAGGCGCACGTGCTAGGCGACGAGCTGCTGGAGCGCTTCGAGCGGATCGACATGGCGCGACGTGCGCTGGAGCCGCTGGGTCTACTGACTGCTGTCGAGTTCTGCGAGCCGGTGCAGGCAGCGCTTCGGAAGTGGCGGG
>AR_comb_assmDRAFT_10076455_pt1 | contig 12642 bp, 17 predicted proteins | sample ArasoioldDNA_FD_10543 | JGI IMG/M metagenome (IMG submission 10543) | reverse complement strand
TACGCGGTCCTCGATCATCGCGTCGCGCTGACGCCGCTGCGCAAGCTCTGGATCGCGTGGCGGACCGCGCGGCGCGCGAAGTAAGAGTCGGTTCGCGATGACCACGACGGGCGCACCGCATGTCGCCGTGATCGGCGCCGGCTGGGCCGGTTGCGCATGCGCCGTCGTGCTTTCCACGCGCGGCGTCCGCGTCTCCCTCGTCGAGCAGGCGCGTGTGCTCGGCGGGCGCGCCCGCGGCGTCGCACTCGACGGTCTCACGCTCGACAATGGCCAGCATCTGCTGATCGGCGCCTACCGCCGCACGCTGGGGCTCATCGAGCGTGTACACCCGACCGGACGCGCACCCACGCTCTTCCACCGGCTGCCGCTCACGCTGCAGCCCTTCGGAGGCGGAGCGAAGGGCGGCGTGACGCTGCGTGCCCGCGCCCTCCCCGCGCCGCTGCATCTGGCAGCCGCGATTGCCGCCGCCCGCGGATTGACGTTGCCGGACCGCTTGGCGCTGATTCGCGATTTCCGCCGCCTCGCGCGCTCAGGCTTTCACGTGGCCACCGGCCAGACCGTGGCCCAATGGTTCGCGGGCACGCCGCTGCACGCGCTCGCGTCGGTATGGGAACCCTTGTGCATCTCCGCACTCAACACGCCGCCCGAGTCCGCCTCGGCGCAGGTGTTCGCGAACGTCTTGCGCCTCGCGCTCGATGGCAAGGCCGACGACAGCGATTTTCTGGTGCCCGCGAGCGATCTCACCTCGCTCTTTCCCGAACCGGCGGCGCGCCTTGTCACGCGCCACGGCGGCACGGTGAGGACCGGCGCCGCCGTCCGCGGCGTCGTGCGCAGCGGCGATGGCATCGTGCTCGAGGTGGTGGGAAGCGCGCGCGAGACCTTCGATGCGGCGGTCGTTGCTGTCGCGCCCCATCAGCTCGCGTCGACCCTCGGCGCAGGCGCGCAGGTGGACGACGCGTGGCGCGATGCGCTCACGCGGGTCGCGGCGCTCGCGTGGGAATCCATCACGACGATCTATCTCGGCTACGCCGAGCCGATTGCGCTGCCCCAGCCGATTCTCCGCCTCGACGACGCGCCAGGGCAGTGGGTGTTCGATCGCAACCGCGCCGTCGGCGCTGCTCCGCCGGCGGGCGTCCGCGGACTCGTGGCTGTCGTGATCAGCACGAGCGGCCCGCACGACGCTCAGGACCAGGCCTCGCTCGCCGCCGATGCCGACGCGCAGCTCCGCCGTCTCGCCGGGGAATGGCCGCTGCCGGTGTGGTCGCGCGTGATCGCCGAGCGTCGCGCGACGTACGCGTGTACGCCAGCAGCCGTGCGACCCGCCGCCGGTCGAATCGCGCCCGGCCTCTATCTCGCGGGCGACTACACGGACCGCGAGCTGCCCGCGACGCTGGAAGCCGCGACCCGCAGCGGCGTTGCGGCGGCGCGGGCAGTGCTGGCGGATCAGAGTACGTCCGGCTAGGGGCGACGCACGGCCTCCGCTCGGCTACGCTCCTTGCGACTCGCTTCCTCGCGCACGCTCGCGCAGCACGAACTTCTGCACCTTCCCGGTCGACGTCTTCGGCAGCGGTCCGAACACCACGGCGCGCGGCGCTTTGAAGTGTGCGAGATGCTCGCGGCACCAGGCGACGATGTCGGCCTCGGTCACTCCGGTCGCGCCGGGCTTGAGTGTCACGAACGCGCATGGCGTCTCGCCCCACTTCGGATCCGGTTTCGCGACGACGGCCGCCTCCATCACCTGCGGATGCCGGTAAAGGCATTCCTCGACCTCGAGCGAGCTGACGTTCTCGCCGCCCGAAATGATGATGTCCTTCGCCCGATCCTTGATCTCGACGTAGCCATCGGGATGCCGCACTGCGAGATCGCCGGTGTGGAACCAGCCCTCGGCAAACGCGGCAGCGCTCGCCGTCGCATTTTTGAGATAGCCCTTCATCACGGTGTTGCCGCGGAGCATGAGCTCGCCGAGAGTCGCGCCGTCCGCAGTCACCGGGACGTTCGTTGCCGGCTCGGCGACCGTGAGCCCCGCCAGCGTGGGCATCGGTACGCCCTGCCGCGCCATGAGCCGCGCGCGCTCGGACCGATGCAGCGATGGCCAGTGGGGCTGCGGCTCGCACAACGTGGCCGGGCCGTAGGACTCGGTGAGGCCGTAGAGATGGGTCACGCGGAACCCCATCTTTTCCATTGCTTCGATCACGGCCGACGGCGGCGCCGCGCCTCCGGTGGCAACGTCGACAACGTGGTCGAACTCGAGCTTCACCGAGTCCGGCGCGTGCACCAGCATGTTGAGCACGATCGGCGCGCCACAGAGATGAGTAACTCTGTGCTCGCGGATCGCGGGGAAGATAAGCACCGGATCGACACGCCGCAGGCAGACATGCGTGCCGCCGGCCGCGGTGACCGCCCATGTGTAGGTCCAGCCATTGCAGTGGAACATCGGCAGCGTCCACAGGTACACGGACGAAGGCGAGAGCCCGAAGGCCAGCGCGTTGCCGAGCGCGTTGAGATACGCCCCGCGGTGGTGGTAGACCACGCCCTTCGGATCGCCGGTCGTACCCGACGTGTAGAGGAGCGCGAGCGAATCCCATTCGTCGTGCGGGCCAGGCCAGGCAAACGCGGGGTCGCCTTCGGCCAGCAGCGCTTCATAAGTGAGCTTGCCCAGGCGTTCCCCGACGGGACCTTCCGGATCGTCGATATCGACGACCACGATCTCGCGCTGCGTCCGACCGAGCGCCGCCTTGACCGTCGGCGCGAACTCGGCATCGGTCAGCAATACCTTCGCTTCGCCGTGGTCGAGGCAGAACGCGATCGTCGCCGCATCCTGCCGGAAGTTGAGCGCGTTGAGCACCGCGCCCAGCGCCGGCACCGCGTAATGCGCCTCGAGCATCGCGGGCACGTTGGGTGCCATCACCGCGACCGTGTCGCCGCGGCGTACGCCACGCAGGCGGAGTGCGGACGCAAGCCGGCGACAGCGAGCCTCGAACTCGCGGTAGGCATACTCGAGCCGGCCGTGCCGGATCGCGATCTTGTCGGGCCAGATGAGCGCGCTGCGCTCGAGGAACGAGACCGGCGTGAGCGCGACGCGATTGGCCGGATTCGGCGCCAGGTCGCGAACGAACGGATGGTCGGCGTCGAGCGGCGGATCGACGTCGCGCAACGGATCGCTCATCGCCTTCCCTCCCTCATCCGCCTGTCGGCGCCGTCGTAGCCCCCTCGCCCAGCGCTCGCTGCATGTGGACGCAGTCGAGCCAGCGCCCGAATTTGCGACCGATGGCGGGGAGCGTGCCCACATCGAAGAATCCATGGGCCGTATGGAGCCGGATTGACGGCAGCTCGTCGCGCCCGCCGATCACCGCGACCATCTGCCGGTACCCGGCCTTTGCGCACGCATCGATCAACGCTCCCAGGAGCGCATTGCCGACGCCGCGCCCGCGCGCTGCGCGTGCGACGTAGATCGAGTCCTCGACCGTGTGCCGATAACCCGTGCGCGGGCGGAACGCGCTTGCGTAGGCGTAGCCCGCGATGGAGCCCCCGTCGACGGCGACGAGATACGGATAGCCCCCGCCCAGGATCGAGCGCATGCGCTCGCGCATCGTCGCTTCGTCGGGTGGCGCGAGCTCCCACGACGCGGTTCCCGTCTGCACGGCGTCGGCGTAGATCGCCGCGATCGCAGGCACGTCCGCCTCGGCCGCGGCCCGAATGCCGAGCGCCGCGCTCACCGCGCTCGCGCCGTCCGCGCGGCGCCGGTCCGGTTGCGTAGCAGCCGCTGCTGCTCGCGGTTCCATTCGCGCTCCTTGATCGTCGCGCGCTTGTCGTATTGCTTCTTGCCCTTCGCGAGCCCGACATCGAGCTTTACGCGCCCACGGCTGTAGTGCAGGTTGAGCGGGACGAGCGTGTAGCCGGCGCGCTCGACCTGACCCACGAGCCGGTGGATCTCGCTCTTGTGGAGCAGGAGCTTGCGCGTGCGCGTCGGGTCCGCGCGCACGTGGGTCGACGCCGTCGTCAGCGGCGTGACATGCGCGCCGATCAGCACGATCTCGCCGCCCTTGACCATGACGTAGGCTTCCTTGAGCTGCGCGCGGCCGGCACGGATCGCCTTCACCTCCCAGCCCTCGAGCGCGAGTCCCGCCTCGAATTTCTCCTCGACAAAATAGTCGTGATAGGCTTTTTTGTTGTCGACGATGCTCATGGCGGCGCGGGCCCGCGGCGTTCGCGGCCGGGACGTTTCCTGCGAGCCGTCATCTTACAACCCACCCATGGCCAGCGTGCGCAAGTCGGTGCTCGTGCCGTTCGGCGCCGCCGCGATGTTCGACCTCGTCGACGACGTCGAGCAGTATCCACGCTTCCTGCCCTGGTGCGCCGGCGCGCGCGTGCTCGAGAGGCACGACGGGGGCAAGACCGCGCGGCTCGATATCGACTACCACGGCGTCAAGGCGCACTTCACGACGGAGAACGCCAACCGCGCGCCGCATTCGATCGTCGTCACGCTCAAGGACGGCCCGTTCAGGAGGTTGCACGGCGAGTGGCGCTTCGTCGCGCTCGCGCCTGCCGCGTGCAAGGTCCAGTTCGAGCTTGCCTGGGAATTCCGGACGCCGGTCCTCGAGCGCGTCGTTGGGCCGGTCTTCGGCCGCATCGCCAACACGTTCATCGACGCTTTCGTGCGCCGCGCCGAAAGCGTCCACGGACTCGGGCGATGAACGTCACCGTCGTGTTCGCGACGGCGAGCGTGCAGGACGTCGTGCCGCTCACGCTGCCGGAGGGCGCGACAGTCGCCGACGCCGCCGCGCGGTCGGGGCTCGCCCAGACGTATTCACTCGATCTCGCGGAACTCGCCTTTGCGGTGCACGGCAAACGCCGCGCCGCGGGCGCTCTGCTCGCCGATGGCGACCGCGTGGAGCTCACGCGTCCGCTCATCGCCGATCCGAAGGAGGCTCGCCGCCGGCGCGCAGAAGCGAGCCCCGTCCCGAAGCCCGCGCCGAAAGTCAAGCGCAGACGCTGAAAAAATCGGTTTGCCCGGCCGGGCCCGATCGGGGACAATGCGGCCCCGTGTCGTCCCGTCGCCCTCTCTCGCGTGCCCCGCTGGCCGCGGCCGCCCTGGCCGCGGCGCTCGCGCTCGCGCCCGTGCCGGCCGCGGCCGACGACGCGCCCCTGTTGACGCTCGCGGGCAGCGCGAACGCCGTTCGCGCCGCCGCATCGAGCGCGTGGGATGCGGCCCGGACGCTCACGTCGACCGCGCTCGAGCTCATCGGCATTCGCTACAAATGGGGCGGTGCGAAACCCGAGACGGGCCTCGACTGCAGCGGCCTCGTGCAGTTCGTGTTCCAGCAGGCGACGGGCGTCACGCTGCCGCGCTCGGCGAAGGAAATGAGCAGCCTCGGCGACAAAGTCGCGCTCGCGGACCTGCAACCCGGCGACCTCGTCTTTTTCAACACGCGCCGCTTCGCGTTCTCGCACGTCGGCATCTATCTGGGCGACAACCGCTTCATCCACGCGCCGCGCCGCGGCCGCGACGTCGAGGTCACGACGATCGACCAGAGCTACTGGCAGAGGCGCTTCAACGGTGCGCGCCGGCTGCTCGGGGTGCTACCGGAGATGGTGCCCCCGCTGGTGACGCCGGCCGCGGCGATCACGCTCGCACCGGCACCGGCCGCGGAAATCCCAAGCGAACTTGCCGAAACGGCCGCGCAGGAATCCTCGGATCCCTAAGGATTTTTCGCGCCGGCGCGCGCGAGGCGCTCGGCCATTGCCACGTCGTTGTTGCGCTTCGCCCAGTCGAGCGCAGTCGCGCCGTTCTCGTTCCTGCGATTGACGTCGGCGCCCTTCGCGATCAGCAGCTCGGCCGTCGAAGTCTTGCCTTCGCGCACCGCCATCATCAACGCGGTCGTTCCGTTCGGTGACGCTGCGTCGATGGTCGCCCCTTCGATAAGCAGATAACGGACCATGTCGTCGCGACCGCCCGTCGCCGCGTAGATGAGCGGCGTCCACCCGGTAGGATTCACGGCGGCGCCGCGCGCGCGCAGCTTCTTCGCGACATCGACGTGGCCGCTGAGGGCGGCGATCATCAGCGCGGTATCGCCGAAGCGGTTCTTGATCTCGACGTCGGCGCGGGCCGCCAGGAGCGCGTCGACCGTGGCGGCGGAGCCTCCGCGCGCGGCAACGATCAGCACCGGCTCGCCGTTTTCGTCGAGCATGTTCGGATCGGCCCCTTTCGCGAGCATGGCGCGCACCTCGGGCGTGCGATCGTTCGCGACGGCGACGGCGAGCTCGCTGCCCGGCTTCTGTGCCAGCGTCTCGTACGAACCGCCGACCGCGAAGATCCCGGCGACGGCCAACAGAAAAGTGCGACGGTCATACGGCATACGGCTCCTCACTTCGGGGAATGTTGAACAGACGGAAGAAGTTCGCGCTGGTTTCACGAGCGACTGTTTCGAGTGACGTCGCGGTCAGCCGCGCGATCTCCTCGGCCACGTGCGGAACGTACGCCGGCTCGTTGGTCTTGCCGCGGTAGGGGACCGGCGCAAGATAGGGCGAGTCGGTCTCGATCAGCATCCGGTCGAGCGGCACGCGGCGTGCAACGTCCTTGAGCGCTTGCGCGTTCTTGAACGTCACGATGCCCGAGAACGAGATGTGGAAACCCTGGTCGAGTGCAGCCCGCGCGACCTCCCACGTCTCCGTGAAGCAGTGCATGACGCCGCCCGCGTTGCCTGCCTCTTCGTCCTGCATGATCGCAAGCGTGTCGGCGGCCGCAGCACGCGTGTGGATCACGAGCGGCTTCTGCGCGCGCCGCGCCGCCCGGATGTGCGTGCGAAAGCGCTCGCGCTGCCAGTCGAGATCGCCAGTCTCGCGGTAGTAGTCGAGGCCGGTCTCGCCGATCGCCACGACCTTCTCCCGCGCGGCGAGCGCAATCAGGTCGTCGACGCTCGGCTCGGGCGTGTCGGGATAGTCCGGATGAACGCCGACCGTCGCGTAAAGGTTCGGGTACGCCATCGCCAGCGCGTGGACCGCAGGCCAGTCGGGCAGGTTGACCGAGATGCACAGCGCATGCGTCACGCGCGCCTGCGCCATCGCCGCAAGAAGTGCCGGCATTCGGCCCGCGAACTCGGGGAAATCGAGATGACAGTGCGAATCTACGAACACAGCGGTGATGGGGTGATCGCGCGAAATCGGCCTCCGAACCTCTGGAGCGGATCGACATGCCGAGCCGTCGGCCTTCCGCGGCGACTCGCGTTCGCTCGCTCCCGTCGCTTCGGCCGGGACCCCGGCTCGCCGCTCGCGCCGCTACATGGTATGCGTGGGTCGCGGCGACGCCAGCGCTTCGCCCAGGATCTTCTCGATCTGCGCGCGCGCCGCGGCGCCGGTGTCGTCCTGCGTGAACTGCACGCCGATCCCCTGCGTGCGGTTGCCCTGCACCCCCTCGGGAGTGATCCAAATCACCTTGCCCTGGACCGCGATCCGGTTCGGGTCATCCATGAGCGAGAGCAGCATGAACACCTCTTCGCCGAGCTGGTATGCCCGCGAGGTGGGGATGAAGATGCCGCCCCCCTTGAGGAACGGCATATAGGCGGCGTACAGCGCGGCCTTTTCGCGGATGTTGAGCGACAGCACGCCCGGACGTGCGCCTGCCGCCAGGGCGGCGCTTGCTGCGGTTCCTTTCGTGTCGGCCATCGTCGTTAGCGGAACAGTCCCTGGTAATCGATCAGCAGCGCCTCGGCGACGAGGCGTGGCACGAGCGGATGTGCGAGCTGCAGTCGCTCCTGCAATAGTGACCGATGATAACGAAACAGCGCGACCGGCGCCACCCGCCGCGCGAGCGCCGCGAGAGCACGCGACGCATCCGGATTCTGCCGCACGGCGCCGCCCGAGGTGACGCGCGCGAGGTCGACCGTCCACGCGATCAGCCACTCGATCACCCACGCGAGCCGAGCGCGCCGCTCATCCTTCCCTCCGGCGTCTATGCGTGCGGCGAGACCCGTGGGCGACAGTCGCCCCGGATCGGACAGCGCGGCGATCCACGCCCGGCGCTCGTCCCGGACCGATGGGTCCGCATGCGACAGCGCCGCGAGCGGTGCGCTCCGCGCTTGCGCGAGGGCCAACTCGGGCTGCGCGACCCCCTGTGCCGTGAGCCACGCCAGCGCCTGCCCTTCGGTCGGCCGCGGCGCCGCGAGCATCCGGCAGCGCGACACGATCGTAGGGGCGAGGCGTCCCGGCGCGTCGGACACCAGGATCAGATAGGTACCGGAGGGCGGCTCCTCGAGCGTCTTCAGGAGCGCGTTGGCCGCCGCCGCATTCATCCGCTCGGCGGGGGCAATCACCGCGACTTTCGCGCGCTGCCGATGGCTCGTGATCTCGACGAAGTCGATCAGCGCTCGGACTCGATCGACCGCGATCTGATCGACCGTTTGCAGCGTCCCCGTCTCGGGATCGACTGCAAGCAGCTCGAGCCGCATGAGATCCGGGTGCGCGCCGGCAATCGCATAATGGCAGCCGGCACACGTGCCACAATAGAGGCCGTCCGGGCGCGGCGTCTCGCACAGAAGCGCCTGCGCGATCCCGAGCGCAAACGCATGCTTGCCGATGCCGCGCGGGCCGTGGATCAGGAGCGCGTGCGCGAGAGTCTCCCGTCGTGCGAGAAGCTCGGGGAGCGCCCCTACCTGCCACGGCATGAGCGGCAGCCACGGCAGCGCGCTCGGCGGCGCGTCGTCGTCCGCGCGCGCGGCGCTCATCGGAGACCCTCCGCGCTGCGCGCTTTGGGGCTTATTCGCGCTTGGGAGCGGCCCTGCGCGCTCATGCCTGCGCCATCAGCGCTTCGAGGTGGCCCTCGAGCGTTGCTCGGACCAGGGCGAGCGGCCGCGTGCTGTCGATGACGCGGAAGCGTTGCGGGTCGTTACGCGCGCGCTCGAGATAGGCGTCGCGGACGCGATCGAAGAAGGCGGCTGCCTCGCGCTCGAACTTGTCGAGCGTGCGTCCCTCCGCCTGCGAGCGATCGAGCCGCTCGCGCGATACTCCCGGCGGCACATCGAACAAGAGCGTCAGGTCGGGCTGGCAGTCGCCGTGGATCCACGCCTCGAGCTGCCGGATGCGCTCGCGATCGACGCCGTGCCCGCCGCCCTGATAAGCGTAGGTCGCGTCGGTGAAGCGGTCGCAAAGCACCCAGTCGCCGCGTGCAAGCGCAGGGCGAATCACGCGGTCGAGGTGCTCGCGCCGCGCGGCGAACATGAGCAGCGCCTCGCTGTCATAGGTCATGGGCTCGCGCAGGATGAGCCCGCGCAGCGCTTCGCCCACCGGCGTGCCACCCGGCTCGCGCGTCGCGACGATCGAGTGGCCAGCCGCCTCGATCCGGCCCGCAAGCCACGGGACGTGCGTGCTCTTGCCGGCACCATCGATGCCTTCGAGCGTGACGAAGCGGCCGGCGCGGACGTTCATGGTGGAGAGGCGGCGCTTCGACGCGACTCGCGTCAGTGGCCGCCCTTCTGGAATTTTGCCACGGCGCGATTGTGATCGGCGAGGCTCGTCGAGAACTCGCTCGTGCCGTCGCCGCGCGCGACGAAATAGAGGTAGGCCGTCTGCGGCGGACGCGTCACCGCGTCGAGCGACGCCTGGCTCGGCAGCGCGATCGGCGTCGGCGGCAGACCGTCGCGCATGTACGTATTGTAGGGCGTATCCGTTTCGAGATCGCTTTTGCGCAGATTCCCGTCGAAGCGCGCGCCCATCCCGTAGATCACCGTTGGATCAGCCTGCAGTCGCATCCCTGCGCGCAGGCGGTTGACGAGCACCGATGCGATCAGCGGTCGATCCGCGGAGCGCCCGGTCTCCTTCTCGACGATCGAGGCCAGGATCAGCGCTTCGTACGGATCCTTCAGCGGAAGATCCTGCGCGCGCCTCGCCCACGCCGCGTCGAGTCGCGCGCGCATGAGCCGGAAGGCGCGACCGAGCACTGCGACGTCGCTCGCTCCGGTCGCGAAGAAGTAAGTTTCGGGAAAGAACCAGCCCTCGGGCGCCGTGCCGGGCGCCCCGAGCTTGGCCATCAGCTCGCCGTCGGGCAGCGGCGGGTCCGGCTTGACAATGTCGGAATCGTCGGCGAGCTGGCGCCGGACCTCGGCGAAGGTCGAGCCCTCGACGATCGTGAGCGAGGTCTGCGTCACCGTGCCCTGCGTGAGCTGGTCGAGGAGGCCCGGCAACGTCACCCCCTGCTCGATCTCGTAGTTGCCGGCCTTGATCGCGCGGTCGACACCGCGCAGCCGCGCGAGAGCAACGAGAGGCCATTGGGTATCGAGCACCTTCGCCGCCGCGAGCTCGCGGGCGACCGCTTTCAATGTCTGCCCGGGCTTGACGTCGAATACGAACGGCGACGCCGGCAGCACGAGCGGCTGCGCGAGACGCCATCCCGCGAACGCCACGACGGCACCGCCGACCACGAGCAGCATGCCAATCGTGTTAAGCGCGAAACGCGACAGGCGGGACAAGAGAGGAGACGGCCGGCGACGATGGGACGCGCGACGGCGACGTCCGCGCGAACCTCCGGATTATAATCGCCCGATGCTGCCGCGCTCACGTTTGCCCGCACGATCCGCGGGCTTTACGCTGATCGAGATCCTCGTCGTCATCGTGATCCTGGGGATCCTGGCAGCGCTCGTCGTGCCGCGCGTGCTCGAGCGGCCCGACGAGGCGCGCGTCATTGCGGCGAGGAGCGACATCGCGACGATCATGCAGGCGTTGAAGCTCTACCGCCTCGACAACCAGCGCTATCCCACGACGGAGCAGGGATTGAACGCGCTGGTCGCGCTGCCGACGAGCCCGCCGGTACCCCCGAACTGGAAGCCGGGCGGGTATCTCGACCGCCTGCCGAAGGACCCGTGGGGCCAGCCCTACCAGTACCTGAGCCCGGGGCTGCGCGGCGAAATCGACGTCTACAGCTTCGGCGCCGACGGCCAGCCGGGCGGGACCGGCAACGACGCCGACATCGGCTCGTGGTCACTGTGATTCGCGCGGCGGCTCCGCGACGCACGCGAGCGCGGGCGTTCGGATTCACGCTGATCGAGCTTTTGGTCGTGCTCATGATCATCGGACTCGTCGCCGGGATCGTGGTCCTCAACATCGGAGGCGATGAGCACCGGACAGCCGAGCGCGAAGCCAAGCGCCTGGCGGGCGCGCTCGAGCATGCCGCCGCATCGGCGCAGTGGCGTGCAGAGACGCTCGGCGTCTCCGCCGATGGCGCGAGCTATCGTTTCTGGCGCCGCGGCCCCGACGATCGCTGGAGCGCAGTCGCCGACGATGATGTCCTCGCGCCGCGCGTGCTGCCCGACGGCGTGAGTGTCACGCCGGTGGCGTTCGCCGGTGCACCCGTGCCGCCCGATGTAATACTCCCGTTCCGGGCGAGCGGACGCAACGAACCCTATGCGCTCGTCGTCACCTCCTCCGCATGGTCGCTCGAAGTCGCTGCAGATCCGCTGAACCGCGTGCACATCGCGGCGATCGCGGATTCACGCTAGTCGAGATCCTGGTCGCGCTTGCGATCCTCGCGGTCGCGCTCGCAGCCGGCATGCGCGCGGTCGCGCAGGCGACCGACGGCGCGACGCTCCTGAAGCAACGCACGCTCGCGCTCTGGGTCGCGCAGAACCGCCTTGCCGCGGCGCAGGCGGCCGTACCCTGGCCTCCGATCGGCCCCCGCGACGGCGATGCAATGCAGGCGAACATGCGTTTCGCGTGGCACGAGAACGTCACCGGCACGCCGAACCCGTCGTTCCGCAAGATCGAGATCACCGTCGCAGATCCGGACGTGCCCGACTACGCGCTGGCGCGTATCGCCGGCTATATCGGGACGCCACCGCAGCGATGACACCCGTCACCCGCCAGGGCTTCACGCTGATCGAGCTCTTGATCGCGCTCGCGATCCTTGCACTGGTCGCGATCCTGGGTTATCGCGCCGTGTCGTCGCTGACGGACACCGAGGCCCGGCTGGCAACCGAGTCCGATCGCTGGCGTGGCCTCGATTCGCTCTTTGCCCGCCTCGAGTCCGACATGCGCGCGGTGCAGCCGCGCGAGGTGCGGGTCGGCGCCTCCACCGAACCCGCCTGGTCGGCCGGTACGGATGCCATGGGCAACGCCGAGTTTCGCCTCTCGCGGGCCGGTCCCGAGTTCGTGCTCGAACCGGGAAGTGCGGGTCAGCGCATCGGCTATCGATTGCGGAACGGTGCCGTCGAGGTGCTGTACTGGCCTCACTTCGACATGCCGGCGGACGCCGCGCCGATCGCATACGCACTCGCAGACGGCATCGCCAGGTTCGACATCGGCTACCTCGATGGCCGGGGCGGCTGGCATGATCGCTGGCCTCTGTTCGGCGAGCCCGCAGTGCCACGGGCCGTGCGTATCGTGCTCACGCTGGACGACGGCGCGACCGTCGAGCGCTGGATCACGCTGCGATGAGACGGCGCACTCGGTCCCGGCCTAAAGGCGCGGCCATCGTGCTCGCGATGCTCATGGCGGCGCTCGCGGCCGCAGTGGCCGCCACGGTGTTCGCCGATCAGCAGCGCTGGGGTCGTACCGTGGAGCATCGCCGCGATCAGGTGCAGGCTCAGGCGCTTGCGGTCGCCGGCATCCAATGGGGCCGGCAGATCCTGTACGACGACGCGCGACGCTCGGCGATCG
>AR_comb_assmDRAFT_10417230_pt1 | contig 12643 bp, 10 predicted proteins | sample ArasoioldDNA_FD_10543 | JGI IMG/M metagenome (IMG submission 10543) | reverse complement strand
AACTCGGGGCGCCGTTTCGGGTTACGCGTGACGAAGTGAAATCGCACTCCATGGTAGTCGACCGTAATCCTCGCCGAGACGACGTCCTCGTCCCGCTTCAGCACCGTGGCCTCGGAACACCAAGGCAGGAAATCCGGATAGTGTTCGGCCGCCTCGATCAAATCGAACATGCCTTCGACTGGGAAGGGGAGGAGCACGGATTTTCGGACTTCGTTCACGTCACGATTCCGACGTCCCGAGCTTCCAGCCGCGCTTCATCAGCAGGCTCATGTCAGGCTAGCGCGTCCAGCGGGTCACCCTGTTGACCCACGTCAACCACGGTGGCGGGTGGAGCGTGCTAAATGGCGGCGAGGTGGCCCACACCATAAAAGTAGGGGATGCCTGGGTTGTCGCCCGCTTCAATATGTGGCACCTTTGCGTTGGGCGCGTCGCGTTGGCCATCCGCCTAGCGCGACCGCCACCCTTTCGGAGGATCAAACATGAAGTCTATTCTGATTGCAACGGTTGCGGCCATCGGGTTCGCTTCGGCTCAGACGGCGATCGCGCAGGAGGCATTGGCCAAAAGCAGCGGTTGCCTCAATTGCCACGCGGCGGACACCAAGAAAGTCGGACCTTCGTTCAAGTCGATCGCAGAAAAATACAAAGGGAAGGCCGACGCCGAGGCGACGCTGGTCGCCAACATTAAAGGCGGCAAAGGTCATCCCGCAGTGAAGGCGAGTGACGACGACTTGAAATCGCTGGTCAAATGGGTTCTCGCGATGTGATGCTCGCACGACGCTGACTGCGGGGAGGAGTCGTGGCAGACCAACGTAATCAAAAGCCCCGGCGCGGGCCTTGGGCGCGGCTCACCACGCCGAGTGCAAAATGGTCGGTGCTGGCGCTCGTCATTGTCGGGCTCGTCATCGGCGCCGGGGGCGTGATCGCGACTCAGCTCATGGTCGCTGCCACGGGAACCAATGAATTCTGCGGAACTGCGTGCCACTCGATGACCTGGGTCGCGCAGGAATACAAGCAGAGCGTGCACTTTGCCAATCGCACGGGTGTGGCGGCGGGCTGCCACGACTGCCATATTCCTCACCAGTATCCGCAGCTCCTCTGGTACAAGGCGAAAGCCGGCATCCACGATGCGATCGAAGAAGTCCGTGGCACGATATCCACGGAAGAAAAATTCAAGAAAGAGCGCCTGCGAATGGCGAAGATGGTGTGGGCGGAATTCAAGGAGACCAACTCCGCCAATTGCCGGTATTGCCACGTGTTCACGCCGGAAATCATCGCCAAGCAAAAGGAATTCGTGCAGCCGATGCACAAGATGGTCTTGTCGAAGGAATCGACGTGTATCGATTGCCATAAGGGCGTCGGGCACGCCGCGCCCGAAGAATAGGAAGAACCCTCCGGGTCGTATCACTGCCTTTCCAGTTGGCGGGTGTGATGCTCGCGCCCATGATTGGTATTGGCGTAGGCTTGCCAGTCCCCAACTGCGAGCCCCGTGAATGTCGCGTCCAGGTAGTCTGCGGTCATCGGCATTGGTCCTTCCGCCTTCCGTCGCAATAAGCGACCTCAAGACCCATTGTCTCAACTGCAGCGTGCGCGAGCTATGCCTGCCGGTAGGTGTTGACCGCGAAGGGCTGCATCAGATCAACGCATTGGTGACCGAGCGCTTGCGTTTCAAGAAGGGCGACACTGTTTACCGTGCCGGTGACCCATTTTCGGCGCTCCATGCAATACGCGTCGGTTCATGCAAGACCACCGTGCTCGGTGAGAAGGGTCACGAGCAGGTGGCGGGCTACCACATGGTCGGTGACATCGTGGGCATGGATGGGATCGGGACCGATCGCCACAGCGGCCAAGCACAGGCACTCGAGGATACCGAGGTTTGCGTCCTGCCGTTCGATCGACTGGAGGAACTGGCGCGGCAAGTCGTTCCATTGCAGCGCAACCTGCACAAGGTCCTGTCCGCCGAAATTACGCGTGACCAGAATGTCATGCTGATGCTCGGCAGCCTGCGTGCCGAAGAGCGGTTGGCGGTATCTCTGCTGAATCTCTCGCAGCGTTATCACGCGCGCGGCTATTCGGCAACCGAGTATGTGCTCCGGTTGAGGCGAGTAGACATCGGCAGCTACCTCGGACTGCAGCTCGAGACCGTAAGTCGCGTGTTGTCGCGCTTTCAGGCCGCAGGACTGATCCAGGTCCAGGGCCGGGTGGTAAAGCTGCTCGACCTCCCCGCGTTGAAGCAAATGGTCGGTCAGCGCTGCTGAGAATTCACTCGCCCGAACTCCGTAGGGGGGGTCGACGCAGCACAGGTCCGGTGCACGGCTCGACTCACGATTCGCGGTCCGCCAGAAAGTGCGACGATTTCGTCGTCGCGCCTTCGACCAGGTATTGCTTCGCGCCTTGCAGGATGTCGCGGTCGGCGACGCTCGCGCGCTCGTGCTGGCGCAGATGCTCGACCCACGACTCGTCCATGAAGCATTCGACGAAGTGGCCGGGATCCTCGGAATCGTGGAAGAGCTGCCAGAAGTAGGCGCCGTTGCGACGACGCATGAGGCGCACCTGCTGCATGGCGGCGACGAACTCGGCGCGCTTGTCGTTCCGGATGCGATAGTCGATCGTCACCATGACGGAGGCGTCCGGCTCCGGCGTTTCTGCGAGTACCGGCAGCGGCCAGTCCATCGTCGGCGTGAAGTCGAGCACCTCGTGCTGGCCGAGCCTGAATCGCCAGGTCAAGGCTACAGCGACCGCCATCCCGGCGGCGGCGATCGTCAGTGCGGAAGGAATGCCGATTCTCGTGGCGACCTGACCCCAGAGGATGCTGCCGAGCGCCATGCCGGCCATGAAGATGACGACAAACGCCGCGAGTCCGCGCGCCCGCACCCACGGCGGCAGCGTGAGCTGCGCCGACACCTGCAGCGCGGACAGGATCGCGATCCAGGCGGCGCCGGTCGCCAGCATCGCGACCGCCAGAAGCGCCAGGTTCTGCACGTACGCGAGCGCGAGCGCCGCGCCCGCGTATAGAAGGCTCGCACCCGCGACAACCACATCGCGCGACAGTCTCGCCCGCACCCGCGGCAGCAGCATCGCGCCAGAGACCGCGCCCACCCCGATACACGTAAGCAGCAGACCGTAGATCTCGGGACCGCGCTGCAACTCGCGCCGCACGATGAGAGGAAAGAGCGACCACGTGGCGCTCGCGAATACGAAAAAGGCGCTTCCCCGGATCAGCACGATTTGCAGCGCGCGCGTATGCAAGACGAAGCGCGCGCCGACGCGCATCGCGCTCGCGAATCGCTCGGTGGGCAACGAGCTCTTGTGATGCTCGCGCCGCCAGCGCATCAGCACCGCGAGGATGCCGATGTAGGAAAGCGCGTTCAGCACGAACACGAGCCAGGGTCCGACCGCCGCGACAAGTGCGCCGGCCGCCGCGGGGCCGATCGCGCGCGACACGTTGACGGCGACGCTGTTCAGGGCGACGGCCGACTGCAGCTCGCCCTGTGGCACGAGCTCTGGAACGATCGCCGACCATGCCGGCATTATCATGGCGGTCCCGACGCCGAGTGCGAACGTGAAGCCCAGCAGCACCCACGCGGTCGTCAGGTCGAACAACGTCAGTATCCCCAGAAGCCCCGCGACGATCAGCAGGTAGATCTGGGCTGCAATGAGGAGCCGCCGGCGATCGACGATGTCGGCAATCGCCCCGGCCGGCAGCGCGAGCAGCATCACCGGTATGCTGTCGGCCGCCTCGACCAGCGCGACCATCAGCGGCGACGACGATAGCGACGTCATCAGCCAGCCCGCGCCGACATCCTGCATCCACGTTCCGACGTTCGAGACGATCGTCGCGATCCAAAGTCCGCGGAAAAGCCTGTTCTGCAGAGGACTCCAGGGCGAAGCGGCGGCGTCACCGGTCGACGGCGTCGCGCTTGCAGTCACGGAAGCTCCATCGCAAGCTCGTCGATGTAGCACCAGCTCCAGTCCTCGCCGGGCTCGAACGACGTGACGATCGGATGCCGCGTCTTGTGAAAGTGCTTGGTTGCGTGCTTGTTCTTCGAATCGTCGCAGCATCCGACGTGCCCGCAGGTCCGGCACAGGCGAAGATGGACCCACGTTTCGCCGAGCGCGAGACATGCTTCGCACCCGTCGGAGTTCGGAGCGTCGGTCTTGACGAGATCGAGATGACGGCACGGTTGAAGCATGGGCCGGCTCCCCGGGCGCGACGTTACTTGCGTAGCGCCGCTTCGACGGCGTTGAACAACGATTTGAGATCGTAGGAAACGTCGCAGATCCTGCCGCCGACGAAAAAGGTCGGCGTCGACCGCGCCCCGCTCTCGCGCCCGCTCTTGATGTGGTCGCGTATCCGTTGCACGTGCACGTGGTTGCTCATCTCGCTGTCGTAGCCCGCCATGTCGAGCTGCAACTGCCCCGCATAGCTGCGCAAATGATGCAATTCCAGGTGCGGCTGATGTTCGAACAGCGCATCGTGGAACGGCCAGAACTTGTCTTGATTGCCCGCGCACTCCGACGCTTCGGCGGCTTGCAACGCGTGCGGATGCACCTCTTCCAGCGGAAAGTGGCGGTAGGCGAAGCGAATCCGGCCCGCAAAATGATTGAGAAGGAGCCTGATCGCGGGCGCGGCCTGCTTGCAATTCGGGCACTCGAAATCGCCGTACTCGACGACGGCGACGGTTGCGTGCGCTGGGCCGATCGTGTGATCGGTCGGGCTTAGGGGAACGGTGAGTTCGAACATGGTCGATCCGATTTGGCGATTGCAACGACCCCGCTGCTCACGCTGTCGTCATACGACGCGGGCCCGGAGCTGCAAGCTTCTGCGTGCCGCTTTCACGAGGACGCGCAAGATAACGATGAATCTGCGCGACCACAATGGCTCCCTCGCCAATAGCACCGCCGACGCGCTTGACCGAGCCGGAACGGACGTCGCCGACCGCGAACACGCCCGGAATGCTCGACTCGAGGGAATCGGACTTCCGCCCATCTGCCGGATTGGTCGCGTCACCGGTCAGGATGAAACCGTTCGCGTCGAACTTCATGCCGCAATCGGCAAGCCACCGTGTCTCGGGATCCGCTCCGACGAACAGGAAGACGTTGCGGATCGGGTGCCTGCCTTCGGCGCCCGTCCGGTTGTTTCGCCAGGAGACCGCGGCAAGTCCTTCGGCCGGATCGCCGTGAAATGCGGTGAGTTCGGAATGTGAATGAAGCTCGATGTTGGCTGTTGCTTCGATGCGATCGATCAGATAACGCGACATGCTGGCGGCAAGGCCGCTTCCACGTACGAGCATGTGGACTTTCGCGGCATGCTGAGCGAGGAAGACCGCAGCCTGGCCGGCCGAATTGCCGCCGCCGACGAGTATCACCTCGCTGCCCGCACACATTTTCGCCTCGAGCGCAGACGCCCAATACCAGACGCCGCGACCCTCGAATTCGCTCAAGCGCGGTACGTCGGGCCGACGGTACTGCGCGCCGCTGGCGACGACCACCGTGCGGGCCCGAAGCGTGCGCCCATCGCGCAACGCAAGGTCCAATTCGCCATTGGGGCCACTGCGCGCGCATTCGAGCGCCGCCGCCTGCGCCGGAATCATGATCTCGGCGCCGAATTTCTGCGCCTGCACAAAGGCTCGGCCGGCGAGTGCCTGCCCGGAAATGCCTGTGGGAAATCCAAGGTAATTCTCGATCCGCGAGCTCGCTCCCGCCTGGCCGCCATACGATCGGCAATCGAGCACGACAACGTGCAGTCCTTCCGACGCGGCGTAAACCGCGGTCGCCAGTCCCGCGGGCCCGGCGCCGACCACGGCGACGTCGAAGAGCTCGCGATGCTCGGAAGTGTCGAGCATGCCGAGGCAGCGTGCCAGCGCCTCCTCGGATGGATTGAAAAGCACCGAGCCGTTGGGGCAAATCGCCAGCACGTCACCCGAGGACGCACCGTATTGCGCGAGTAACGCCGCGGCACCCTCGTCATGCGTCGCGTCGACGGCGTGGTGCGGTTGTCCGTTTCTGGAGAGGAAATTCTGCAAGCGCAGAACACCTGCAGACTTCGCGGCACCGATCAGCACCGAACCGCTGGCGCCCAATTCGATGAGTCCCACGCGGCGCAGGATCAGCGCGCGGACGATCCGCTCCCCGAGGTCGGCCTCGGCGACGATCAGTGCGCGCAGCTGCTCGGGCGGCACCAGCAGCGTCTCGACGTCTTCATGCGCGTGCGCATCCACAAACGCAGAGCCGCCCGACAATGTTGCGACCTCGCCGAGAAACTGCCCGTGGCCATGGGTCACAAGCGGCACCACGTGACCCAAGCCATCGCGCTGGCTTAGCGTGACCCGGCCTTTCAACACGACGAACATGCCTGGCCCGGGCTCGCCCGCCGTGATGAGCCGCTCGCCCTTGGCATAGTGCTTGGCCACGCCGAAGCGGCGGATGCGCGCGATCTCGGCGTCCGTCAGCTCCGGAAATATCTGGTGGCGCCGGGACGACATGAGCAGAGCTGCGGGATCGTCGGACATTCGCGGTTGCGGTTCGTTGCCAGCGTCAATTATCGCTTGGATGCTGCCGGAGGTGTTCGATTCCACGCTACCGTTCGCGACCGCACGGTCACGGCGTCCTGACGGATCGTAGAATAGGATGACAGTTCGCGCTGCAGAATACTTGCAATGGCCACTTCGATCGAAAACCGCCCGGAAATCTGGCTCGCTGCAGGCGTCAGGACGCCGTTCGCCAAGGTCGATGGTCCGCTCGGCGAGCTTGACGCGATTGCGCTTTCCGTTCCCGTCGTGCAAGAGATGGTGCGCCAATTGGACGGCGCGACACCCGACTTCGCCGTATGGGGAACCGTGGTTCCCAATCTCACGTGGAGCAATATCGCGCGCGAAGTGCTGATCGTCGCCGGCGTTGCGCCGACAGTTCCGGCTTTCTCGACGGTCATGGCATGCGCAACGAGCATGATCGCGGCGATCGAGGCTTCCGGAATGATCGATGGCGTTCATCGCACTCTGGCGCTCGTCGGCGGCGTCGAAAGCATGAGCCGGATCCAGCTCGGCCTGGGGCAGCGCCTTTCCGACTGGATTCGCCGGTTCCAGCAGGCGCGATCGCTGGGACAGAAGATCGAGCGGCTATCCGATTTGCAGATCGCCGATATCAAGCTCTACATCCCGTCCATCACCAATCGCACGACCGGCATGAGCATGGGCGAGCACACCGAGATCACGGCGAAAGAGTGGGACATCGGGCGCGAAGAGCAGGACAGGGTCGCGCTCGAAAGCCACCGGCGCGCGGTCGCCGCATGGGAGCGTGGATTCTTCGATGATCTCGTCATTCCGTTTGGGGGACTGAAGCGCGACACACTCCCGCGCACGGACACGTCGCCGGAAAAGCTCGCGTCGCTCGCTCCGTCGTTCGATCGGACCAGCGGCCGGGGCACGCTGACCGCGGGCAATTCGTCGCCGCTGACCGATGGTGCCGCGAGCCTGTGGGTCGCATCCAAAGCCGGCCTCGCGAAGCTGCCGGCGAATTCGACCGCCGCGAAGCTCGTCGACTGGGAAATTGCGGCGGTGGACTTTCGGACCGAAGGATTGCTGATGGCGCCGGCGTTTGCGATTCCACGCCTCCTCGCGCGCTGCGGCCTCTCGTACGGCGACATCGATCTCTGGGAAATTCACGAAGCATTCGCGGCGCAGCTCCTCTTTCACATCAAGGCGCTCGAAGAAGGGGCCTTTGTCCGCAACAAGGCCGGCGTCGATGCGAACCTTGGACCCTTCCCCCGCGAGCGTGTGAATCCGAACGGCGGCAGCATCGCGCTTGGACATCCGTTCGGCGCAACCGGCGCGCGGATACTGAGTCAGGCGGTAAAGGAGATTGCGCAACGCCCTTCCGGGCAGCGCTGCATCGTCAGCATCTGCACGGACGGCGGTCAGGGCACAGTCGCGCTGTTGCAATCGCCGTAAGGGCTAGATACGCCTGACTGGACAGCCGTCGAACGTTCGTTCGATAATGCCCGCTTTGGCCGGCCAGGTCTCCGCCGATGAGCGATTGGGGTCGCCTCGCATTTGTCGACGTCGAAACGACCGGTCTTAGTCCGACCGAGAATCGAATCGCCGAAATTGGCGTCGTCACGGTCGGCGGCGGATCCGTCGAGCGCTGGACGACATTGCTGCGGACATCATCTCGCGGTGAGCGCACTGCGCCGCTGGGTTCGTCACCGCATGGGACGCCGGACGCGCCCTGTTTCAGCGATATCGCCGCCGATCTCGCGCGACGATTGGAGGGACGCCTTTTCGTCGCCCACAACGCGAGGTTCGACTATGCGTTCCTGCGGTCGGAATTCGAACGCGCGGGAATTGCCTTCCATCCCGACGTCATCTGCTCGGTCATGCTGTCGCGGCACCTGTCTCCCGGTCTCGCCCACCATGACATGGATTCATTGGCGTCACGTCACGGATTTCGCGTCGAGGAGCGTCATCGCGCGCTTCCCGACGCCGATCTCGTCTGGCAACTATGGCAGGCATTGCATCGTCAGCATCCGAAGGCCCGGATCGCCGATGTAGTCGGGGCGTTGCTGTCCGGCCCCGTGCTCCCGCCGGAGCTCGATGCATCGCTGATCGATCGGCTGCCGGAATCGCCCGGCGCGTACGTCCTGTATGGCGAGGATGGCCGCCCGCTCATTGTCGCTGCGGCAGCGAACATCAAATTACATGTACGAAACTATTTCCGGCTCGACCGGGCGACGAGCAAGGCGATCGAATACGCGCACCGAATCCGTCATATCACGTGGCGGACCACGCCCGGCATGCTGGGGGCGAAACTCCACGCGGCGCTGCTGGACAGCGTGCTTTTCGCCAATTCGAAACGCAAAGCGAATGCGCCGTTGTTTACATTGCAACTGTTTCCGGAATCCTTTCCATGCATCACGATCATGCCGCTCGATCGCGCACGCAGTGACGCGGAATCGTACGGTCTTTTCGCTACGGAACGCAAAGCGAGAAACGCGCTGACGCGACTCGCAACCCGGCGGCGCCTGTGTCACTCGTTGCTCGGCATAGCGGCGCAAACGAAACCCGGTTGTCTTGCGTGCGGTCTCGAGCAGCGCGCGCCGCAGTGCATGGGGAAAACAGGGCGCGCGTATGAGCTGATCCGTTTGATGCCCGCGCTGTGGCCGCTGCGCCTGCCTACATGGCCTCATCGAGGCCCCGTCGGAATTCGGGAGCGGTCGGAAATCCACATCGTCGACCGGTGGCGATTCCTGGGCACGGCGCGTTGCGAAAGCGACGTCCACGCCGTTCTCGAAACGCGCCCGGCGGCGTTCGACCCGCGCCTGCATCGGCTGCTGACGCGCGCACTCTCCAGATTGCCGTCGAATCGGATCATCGATCTCCGGCGGGACGACGTCAGCAGCTGAGCCGCCTCCGGCGAGAACACCTGGTGCCGACAACGTCGAGCGTTACCTCAGCAGCGTCCCCGCGGTTGCCGAACCTCGCTCGGGAAGGACGGTAGATGAATACACTCCCTGGCTGTAGTACAAACTGTTGCTTCCGCGCCGAACCGCTGTGTCCGTCACACGCAAGGCGACAGGGACAACGGCGCGGCTGCCGAGCGCATCCTCCACGGTGAAATCGAATCGGACAAATCCGTCGGGATCCGCCGCCAGGGGTTTGAATTCCCTCGCGAAGAGCGTACGCGACTTTACCGCGCCGACCGTCGCGACAACCCATCCCCGCACCATGACGCCGAATTGCAAATCGTCAGGATGGATTTCCGGGCGGAATCCTGAATCCTGTTCGAAAACCGGGGGCGCGCTATAGGCGAAGACAAGTTGCGCCCCTGCCGTCGGGCTCGACCTGACCAGATTCCATCCCGGCTGTAAGTTGACAGGTTGCATTGATCGAATTTCACCTTGCTCATCCTTCACCCGTGGCACGTATCCAATGAGGTTCTTGGTAAAGCGGTCGCTCGTCAAATGCAGGAGCGGGGGATAGACTGCGAGCGGTCCGACAAGGCCGGCGATGCGCGGCAAAACGCCGGTTCCCGGCGGCGCAACGGTTCCACCGACAGCGAGACCGAACTTGTCCCAAGCTTCCTGGCTGGTCAAGCCCGTCATCTCGGGAATGCCCAGGTCGGCGAACGGGCTGGCGCCGCTGGCCTGCTCGGCGAAGTAGACCTGCCGGGCCGGCACTCCACTCCGATGATCGTTCACGATTACACGAACCCGTCCGAAGAACGGCGAGAGGTCACCGCTCCGCGGCATCATCGTGCTACCTGCCTGATAGCCCTCGACGATCTCGCGAGTGAACACAGGCAAGCCCTGCATGACGATGTCTAGCTGCCCCGAGGTTCCGAAGCGCACGTCCGTAATGTCGACGTCGAGATCCGTACCCGGTCCGCCGCGGATGCGAATATTCCAGAGGCTGTCGAGATAGCTGTCGGTGATTCGATTCGAGCCCTTTGTGGGCATGTCGACCGCTATAGCAAATCCCTCCGCCCTAACGCGTTCAAAGGTCAGTGAATCCGCCCATTCGTTCGTGTTACCGAAGCCAAAGGAGGTTGGGTCGCGACCACTGCCGAGGACGGTGACGTCGCGAAATACGATGTTCCTCGCGTAAGGCATATTAACGCCATGCCGGGCCAGCGCCCAGAAAAACGAATTCTCCACGACGCTCGGCACCGAGTGAGTAGCGTGGATCTGGCTGTACCAGATCTCGAGTCCGTTAAAGCTTGCAGCGCCTTGATTGCCGGCAAACAGGAAGGGGAGGCTGCCAGGATGGAGCTTGCGAGCGCTCCATACGGCGGAGTTGTCTACGTTCTTCGGCGAAAAGAAGACCTCGCGATTCCCTTCGCGCATGAGGTTGCCGTTGATCGAGTACGCTGCCGCGTTGTGGCCGAACGCATAGTTGCCGATCAGCTTGACCCCGCCGCCCTGCAGCCAATATCCATATCCGCCGTGGCCAAAATCGTAGATGTACATGCGCGACATAAGGCCATCGTCGACATGGCCCAGTTCGGATCCTGTCGACCGGATCGCGAGGTTGCGCTTGAAGGCGCCGATCTCGCTTCCGTTTTCGCCAAAGAAATGTGCACCATCGACCTTGAATGTGACGTTCCCTTCAGCAACCACATGCCCCCCATGGTTCACGAGGCCGTGCTTTGGACTGTCGACGATGACGCTGTTGCGCACGATGTTCGGGGGTAAATCGTATCGAGCGCCCTCGCGTATATGGAAGTGGATCGGATATCGGCCGATCGTATTGCTATCGGTGCCGTCGACCAGCGCACCCTGGCCGTCGACGACAGGGATCGTGTGGGCAACGCGAGTATCCGTGCGTCCCAATCCATAGAACCCAGCCCCGTCTATGCTTATGCCAGTCTGAACGTGCATGATCATCGCGTGACCGCGACGATCGATGCGCCTGCTGTTTTCCGACCTGAAAATTACGTTCCGGGTCAGATTGCCGATCCTTATTTCCGCGCCGATGGGCGCCAGATGAGCATAGCGAAGAGGTGTTGCGAGTGTGATTCGCCGTCCACTAGCATCGACCTTGGCGATACGAATGACCTCGTCCTCATCGACGTCTGATTTCACTCCCGGAATGACGACAAGGTCGTCGGGTCTCCACCCCAACGGTGGCTGAGCTAGCCTGATCGTGGTCTGCCCGCGAACCAGACCATCGACGGCGCTGAGATGGCCGGTTACGCGCGCGCCATAAATCTGTAACGAGCCGAGCACGATCAGTCCGCCGCCCATATCCAATGGATCCGCCGCGCGGTCACGGGGGCCTCGATCGGCAAATTCAACGATCGCCCGGACGTTGGTGTGCACCCGCTCGTCCTGGCGTCCGATCGCGAGCCGCCCATTTTCTCCGACAACCAACGTGACGACCTTCAGGCCAGTGTCGCGATCGCCCGCGAATTGGAGCCCTCCGTCCACCCGAATCCATTCGTATGTTCGTTCCAGCAAAGAGCTAGTCAGCGTCACGTTCACGCCTGCAGGAACCAATATCCTTGCACCCGTACGTGGGACGACGCGGTCGCGCCAGGTTTGTGGTGCCGTAAATGATCCATTGCGCACGGCGACGTCGGTGGCGGCAACATCGTCGACGAGGCGAAGCGCCGCTTGATGCTCGATCATTTCAGACGCCGTCGCGTGCTGATGGGCGTGGGTAGAGGCCTCCGTGGGAAGCGCTGACACCGGCCCGAAGCCAATGCCGAGCAGTATCGTGGCTAAAACATGCCGCCGAACGGACAAGGAGAGACTTCTCGCGCAGCTAGCAAGGCGCAGTAGACGCATCGATTGTTTCCTTCCGAAATCTAGGCGCGCCGGCGCCAAAGAGCCCAGCGCGTGCGTGCGGACGCAGAACGCCGCTAGTAGCAAGCCCGACGTTTCACCAGTGTGGCTCGGAAGCATCGCGGAGTCGTGCGCAAACAGGACTGTGTGCCGACGCGTGCGCATGATCGTCTCCTTCCGCGTGCGCCGGCAAACGAAACTCCTCCGACCACGGGCGCGGGCATCGAGACAAATATCATCGCATATTGGGCGATCGGCGCAATAGCCGGAGTCGAATCTCGGCGCCCAATCGGTTCATCAACGGCGAAAATGGGTGGGCCCGGCTGGATTCGAACCAGCGACCAAAGGATTATGAGTCCTCTGCTC
>AR_comb_assmDRAFT_10118309_pt1 | contig 12647 bp, 11 predicted proteins | sample ArasoioldDNA_FD_10543 | JGI IMG/M metagenome (IMG submission 10543) | reverse complement strand
CCTTCGAATCTTTTATAAACCGGCGCGCACTCTGCAAGCAGATCAAGTGAAGCAGGGAAATCCTTTACTTCTGATCCATCTTTGCTTCGATAACCTGTACACAATTGAATTTCATCCAGCGCATCAAGAATGTCCAATTTTGTAATGCAAAGAGCATGCAGTCCGTTAATTTGCACCGCATATTTCAATGCGATCAGATCAAGCCATCCGCATCTTCGCGGACGTCCGGTAACTGCGCCAAATTCTTTTCCTCTTTGCCGAATTAATTCGCCTGTTTCGTTGTTCAATTCAGTTGGCAATGGGCCCCCACCAACACGTGTTACATATGCTTTCGAAATTCCTAGCACTTTGTGAACTGCCGATGGGCCAATTCCAAGTCCTGCCGCAATTCCGCCGGCCCCACAACTACTGGATGTAACGAATGGATACGTGCCGTGATCTACATCCAGCATCGTTCCTTGTGCGCCTTCAAATAAAAGCGATTTGCCTTGATGCATGGCATCCGACAAAAATGATGAACAATGGCAAATGTACTTTTTGATTTCGTTTTGAAATGTTGGAATTTGTTGCAAAAATTCATCGGCTTGTGGATTGCCTTCATAAAAATCATGAAGCTTTTTTTCAAAATCCGGCCGAACTAAATCCGAAACTCGAAAGCCTCTGCGGCCCGCTTTGTCTTCATAACACGGACCAATTCCGCGCATGGTTGTACCGATCGCTTGTTTCTTTTCAGATTCCTGTTCGCGCCATTTATGATGTGGCAAAATTAAATGCGCACGATCTGAAATGTGTAAACGATCTTGAAAGCTGAAGCCCGCTTCTTCCATGCGGTGAATTTCAGCAAGCAATGCGGTGGGTTCTATTACTACTCCATTTCCGATTACGCCATGTTTGCCGCCGCGAAACATTCCGGAAGGGATCAATTGCAAAACATAACTCTTACCTTGAATCATTACGGTGTGGCCCGCGTTATGTCCGCCTTGGTAACGCGCAACGATATCAAAATGGAGTGATACTAAATCAACGATTTTGCCTTTTCCTTCATCGCCCCACTGGGCGCCGATTATTGCGAGGTTCGACATAGCCGACCTATTGTACCGGAAATCACCACGAAGGCACAAAGGGCACAAAGTATTATTTAAAATATTTTAATTAACTTTGTGTGCTTTGTGTCTTTGTGGTGAATCTAAAGTGGGTGGCCTAATTCAGATTCGATATCACGCAGGAAAGATCCGGTTTCCATGATGCGCACAATTGAAGCAATATCTTCCGAGATTACGCGGTCCTTTTCCATTTTAGAAACATATGATCGGATCCGTTGATGCAAGATTTGCAGCGCTTCTGATGTTTTCAGCGGCGATAGCAGATCCGCAGCTTGAGCAGCACACAACAATTCGATAGCTATTACGTGGGCAAGATTGTTTACAATTTGCTGGAATTTTAATGCGGAGGTCACACCCATGCTTACATGATCTTCTTTGTTGGCCGAAGTCGGAATGGTATCAACGCTTGCAGGATGCGCCAGGATTTTATTTTCCGAAACCAATGCAGCGGCGGTTACCTGCGCCAGCATAAAACCGGAATTCAAACCAGAGTCTTGCATTAGAAATGGGGGCAGATCACTTTGTGATGGATCTACAAGCAATGCAGTTCTGCGTTCCGAAATGCTGGCAAGTTGAGCTGCAGCGATGCTGAGAAAATCGAAGCACACTGACATCGGAGCGCCATGAAAATTTCCACCGCTAATCAAAACTCGATCTTCGGGGAACACCAGTGGATTGTCAGTAGCTGCATTAATTTCAGTTTGAATCCAGCGTTCACAGGTTTGAATTGTATCGCGCACAATTCCATGAACTTGTGGCATGCATCGGACCGAATAATTATCTTGAACTTTGTGTGTTGATTGGCGATGCGATTCGCGAATCTTACTTCCTTTCATTAAGTCTCTTAAATTTTTTGCAACAGTGATTGCACCGCCATGCGGTCTGACTTTTACGATGCGTTCATCGAATGCATCATCAGTGCCGCGCAAGACATCAACTGAAAGCGCGCCGGCCGCATCCGCAATTCGCGCCAGGCGGTATAGATCCAAAAAACTTAATGCGCCGACTCCGGTCATCGCTTGCGTACCGTTAATTAATGCAAGACCTTCTTTTGCTTGAAGTACAACCGGATTTAATCCTCTTTCTGATAATGCCTGTTTTCCTGGAAGAATTGATGAACCACTGTACGCATTTCCTTCACCAACCAAAACCAACGCAAGATGTGAAAGTGGCGCAAGATCACCGCTTGCACCAACAGAGCCTTTCGATGGAATTACCGGATGTATACGCTTGTTCAACATATCTACAAGCAATTGCACAACTTTGGGTCTTATACCTGAATTTCCTTTTGCCAGAACATTTGCACGCAGCAACATGATGGCCCTGGTGACGATTGATGAATATGGTTCGCCTACGCCAGCGGAATGACTTCGAATTAAATTGAGTTGCAATTCATTGACTTGATTCGGTGGAATTCGTACATCGGCTAATTTTCCGAAGCCGGTATTTACTCCGTACACGGTTTGATTCGCTTCTACGATTTGATCAATTACTTTTCTTGATTGCAGCATGCGATCCATTGCTTCCGGTGCAATGGAAACTTCGGCATCATCACGAGCCACTGCTGCGATATCTGCAATATTGAGATGATTTCCATCGATTACAACTTTCATACTTCAATTTCACCACAAAGGCACGAAGTACACAAAGTATCTTTTATTTTTTTAAATATCCTTTGTGAACTTTGTGCCTTTGTGGTGAAATAAAAGCCATGAGATCAGTGAGAGCACCGCGAGGTACATCCATCACCTGCAAAGGGTGGCTTCAGGAAGCAGCAATGCGGATGTTGATGAACAATGTAGATCCGGATATCGCTGAGAAGCCGGAGGAATTAATTGTATATGGGGGCTCTGGTAAAGCTGCTCGCAACTGGGAATGTTTTGAAGCAATTGTTCGAAGTCTGCGGACTTTGGACAATGATGAAACATTGTTAGTGCAATCGGGCAAGCCGGTTGGCATTTTTCGCACACATGAAGATGCGCCGCGTGTTCTAATAGCAAACTCGAATCTTGTGCCTGCATGGGCAACATGGGAAGAGTTTTGGCGATTGGAAGGCATGGGACTGATCATGTATGGACAAATGACAGCCGGCAGTTGGATTTACATTGGAACGCAAGGCATTTTGCAGGGGACATATGAAACTTTTGCTGAAGTGGCGCGGCGTCATTTTGATGGTTCGCTGAAAGGACGGTTTGTGCTTACGGCCGGATTAGGCGGAATGGGTGGCGCTCAACCACTTGCTGCAACGATGAATGAAGGAACCATACTTTGCGTGGAAGTGGATCGGTCTCGGATTCAACGTCGTTTGCAAACACGATATCTTGATGTGGTTGCGGGCACTCTGGATGAGGCGCTCTCACTGATTGATCAAGCGCGCAAAGAAGGACGCGGTTTGTCGGTTGGAATTCAAGCCAATGCTGCGGATATTTTTCCCGAACTTGTGCATCGCGGAATCACACCGGATGTTGTTACCGATCAAACTTCGGCACACGATCCATTAAATGGATACATTCCAAATGGTTTGCCTGATGAAGATCCTGCGGAGTTGAGGCAGAAAAATCCGAAAGAATATATCAGTCGTTCCATGAATGCGATGACTGAACATGTGCGTGCAATGCTTGAAATGCAAAAACGAGGCGCCGTCGTTTTCGATTACGGAAACAACCTGCGCGGTCAAGCATTCAAAAACGGTGAAACGCATGCATTCGATTTTCCTGGTTTTGTAAATGCGTATATTCGTCCGCTATTTTGCGAAGGCAAAGGACCTTTTCGCTGGGTCGCATTATCAGGTGATAATAATGATATCTACCGCACTGATCGCGCCATCCTGGAAACATTTCCAAAAGATGAAGCACTGGCGCGATGGATCCGTCTTGCGCAAGAACGGATTGCATTTCAAGGTTTGCCGGCGCGAATTTGCTGGCTTGGTTATGGTGAACGTGCTGAGTTTGGTGAACGGATTAATCAATTAGTAAGGAAAGGCGAAGTGAGTGCGCCGATTGTAATTGGACGCGATCATCTCGATTGCGGATCAGTTGCATCACCGCGCCGTGAAACTGAAGGAATGATGGATGGCAGCGATGCCATCGCGGATTGGCCAATTTTGAATGCATTATTGAATGCAGTATGTGGTGCTACCTGGGTTTCATTTCATCATGGCGGCGGAGTTGGTATCGGCCAATCATTACACGCTGGAATGGTGATTGTTGCTGATGGAACCGATGCCGCATCAAAACGTTTACAGCGTGTTCTGACCTGCGATCCTGGAATGGGAGTAATCCGTCATGTTGACGCCGGGTATGATGAAGCTAAATCTGTGGCTGCAAATAAAGGCGTCAAGATCCCGATGATGGATAAAACCTTGTGAGCCTTTTGTACCGCCCGCCTTCGAGCCGGCAAATTCTGTTTCTAATTACGCTAATCATTTATCTTCTACCGACTTTTTCTACTGCCGGGCTTGATCCGATTTTAGTTGGCGCATCAGGAATTGTTCGGCAAGGTAACACTCTTTTGATTGCCGCAGATAAAGTACCTGGTGCGTATTTTCAATATGACTTGGAGGACGAAAAAGGCCCGGCGATTCCTCTTCAGCCGCAGAATTTGCATTACAGAATTATTCCTCAAGCGGATTTGTCTTTGGATTTGGAAGGAATCAACATACTTGCCGATGGACGCATCGTCGTTTTATCAGAAGCTCTGTATGCATTGATCAATGAAAAAGGAATTGTTGCACAATATCCTGATTCTTTCACTGAATTTGGCGGACTCGGTTTAGAAGGTGTTGCCGCTCGGCCAAATCCGGATCAATCATCGGCTGTTGCTGTGGTTTGGGAAGGAGGATATCCGGAGCCGGAAAAAATTCCGTTTCAAATAAAGGAAATGGCTCGCGAAATTGCGTTTAAGCCCTTGATTCTTCTAAACAGGATTCCAAAAAACGAAACTTTGCAGCATCTACGAAACAATGATCTCACCATTGTAGAGTTGCAAGTTGCAAGACCGGAAGGCACAGAACCTGAGGCTCAACGTTTTCGTGCTCCGGATCTGGTCTGGTATAAGCTTAGTGAAGAGGAGTGGGGCTTCATTGTTCTGCTTTCTTCATTAAATAGAGCCGAACCTGCTGAGTATAAGTATCTCTGGTTGCAGCGATTTGATATGCAAGGCAAACCAGTTGGTGAACCATTCGATTTGAAAAAAATTTTGCCGGATGAGTTGAAGCCTTTGAACTGGGAGGGCTTGGGTTGGTTTGAGCCTGGCAAAAGTCTGGTGATGACTTACGATAATTTGGGGGAAGAATCTCCAGAAGCTTACGTGGTGGATTTACCAAAGGGTTGGTAGATGATCGCGGGGCTCTGGCCCGCATTGATGACCGCGGGCGTCTCGCCCGCAGACAGTTCGTCATTCAATTAAGGTAAGAAGACTAATGACAGTATTCGTTTTACCATCAAAACAGACAAAGAGGGAATAAGAGGCATCATCATATCGGTATGCATAAGGGGCATGGTGTTCTTTTAGCAGCTTCTCTCCGCCGTAAAGCAAAGGATTTTTTTGCACATCCTGGTCGACGTAATCCGGAATACCTAGTCTGATCCGGACTTCTAGCCGGTTCATTCCAAGTTTAATGCTGTCGAAATCACTTGCGCCGAACAAAAGGTACAGTGTTAGCAGGCAAATGATGGTTGAGGCAATTGCAGCAAAAATTGCTCTTTTTTTCATTTAAAAAAAATATTCTTGTGTAATTTTAGCGTCTCGGCGGTGAATCAATCAGGCAGTACTTCGATTGGATCGCCTTTCTTCAACAAGCCTTCGACCAATACCGCACAATAAACACCCGCAAAGTTGTCGTGTTGACGAACGACATGCCGTAAAATTTCCGGGTTGTTTTCAGCTGTGACCGGATCAAGCGAAATCAGTGCACAGCGCGGATCGCGTTCCAGAACCATAACTGTCGCTTTTGAACCGATACGCAAACGGCTTCCGACAAAATTATCTTCGCCAAATGCGTCGCGCTCAGAATTAAAATAGATGTTTGATCGAAATCGTAATTTATGAAGCGGCATTCCAAATTCCGATTCAATCTGTCCAATCGTTTGCATGCTAATTAATGAAACCGGACGGCAATCGTACAAAGCGCGATCTGATCTCACCAATTTTAATTGATTGTTTCCACTTAATCCTTCGATCAAAAGTTTCAGGAGCTTTGGATCTTCAACAGAAATGATTTCGCCCGATGGTGCAACAATATCTAACTGCATATCTTCCGCATCCGCGATAGTTGGGTTGGCGCCAGGCTCAATTTTCTCAGCTTCAGTCAAATTCGGCGGCGTTAATGTTCGTTCAGGATGACGGAATTGCGGATGATAAAGCAGCATTTGATGCCGCACATTTGCATTCAAATAAGGAAAGCCTTTACGCCCCGCAGAATTCTTGATGGCGTAACGTCGGTCACCATAAATTCCCGAAAATCCCATAAAAACTTCAGACACTTCAGTGCCAGCCATACTTTTAACTGGATAGCGCCATAAACTTTCGACTGTCCCAATAATCATTTTAGTTTTATATTCCCGCAGCAATTCTAAGATCACGCTCGACGAAACCATCTAAAATCTTCACCACTTCTTGATACTCCGGGCTTTCGTATGCAGCTATAGCCTTTTCAACATTTTCGAATTCGATTACAACGACTCGTTGGTTGATTCCTGCTTCATACGCTTTTACTGCATTGCCTCGCGAGAGTATTCGTCCTCCGCTTGATTCGATGATTGGTGCGGCAAGTTTCGCATATTTTGATAACACTTCTTGATCCGATACAGAACGATAAAAAGTAATCCAGTAACCTTTACTCATTTCAAATTCTCCTATCAATGCTTCCGCAGGTGTTTCAATAATTTTTTCGGTGATTCGTTTGCCGTGCGCATCGTGCACCGCAATTAGGCATGTTGGTTGATGTAGATCAATTCCTACATACTTGATACTGTCCATAGGGCATCTCCTCCGTTGTTAGTTGTAGTTTCTAGGCTGCCCTATACTCAAGAAGTCCAATGCATTAATCATCCCTTAGCGTAAGCTTTCACAGTCATGATCAGTGCAATAATCAATAGAATGGATTCAATCAATATGAATGCGATTGGGCTTGTGTTGGCAGAACTCCGTTGATATGAACTCGCGGCAAACATTCTGAACAGGCCAAGGACGAAGGCAAACCAGCCAGACAGGGTAATCAACACGGTCCAATCGCGAACCCAGTGATTGTGCGCGCGTATTATCGAAAGGCCTGCAACAAACATCAAGACGCCCGAAAGATATACCACGGGAGGAATCTGAGCATCATAAAGATGGGGCTGGACAAGCGGGAATTCCGAGATCAGAATCGCAGCGAAAGTAGGACCAACAAGACCTGCAATTTGTTTCGAATTTGTCATCAAGACCTCCCAGATATTTCGGGCAGCCGAACGCTCAAGCTCAGCGGCCCGAGGGTCCGCTGGCGCGAGTTGTTAGACACTATTACGCGTTTGTATTATTGATTGCAGTGTTCCTTTAGTTCAACCACAATATTACGGACTTCAGTAGTGCCGATATTCTCAACTGCGTGCCGCGTAGCAGGACCCCACTTCGCAGTTCCTGCTTTTCCTTCGACTACCCTCGTTGTTCCATCAGCTAATGTCTCGCGTACCTTCCAATCATTGATAGCAATAATTACCTTGTCAGGATGGGAATGCATCGCAATCTTTTGCCCCGGCTTCAGGTAATGCTCCTGCACGCGTACACGGCTATTCTCCAGAAGAATCTTCATTGATGGATCGACTTCCTTACGATCTTGGGCCATCACGCACATCGCCCCACAGACGATTAACAACGCGAATGCCCATGCTGCACGTTCATATCTATGCATCTTGCGCTATCCTCCTTTGATGTACTGCATGAAGAACAGAAAAGGTCGCCCAACTAGGTATTATATTTCAAACATAACACGCTAATTGCGCGTATTATGCGAACAGAGCGGCGAATAATTCCATTATGGCGGTGAAGCATCGCGCGATCTGAACGCGATGGCGGACTCAAAAAATAATCTCTTCGTGCTCTGCGGTAAGAATCTAAAAGTTGCCTTCTTGCTGGTTTTTGAATTTCCCTTGATAGGTTGCGTTGCCGATCGTTCGTTGGAAAATAAATTGGCAGATTGCAATTCCCGGATACAACGCCAACGGCATTGGTGATTGATTACTGATTTCCAAAACTTGCTTATTCGCAATTCCAGGCTGCATGAAACTTGCGGAGATGTGCACTAGAAGTCCTAATCGCGAAAAACGGCTGCGTCCTTCAAGCCATCCACACAAATTTGAAGCCAATACAATTTTTTCTTCCGTAATTCCAAGAACAGTCTCCTGTGGCATCAACAACAAATGATCATCAACCATCACACGTTCAGTGATTTCTTCGTAATTGGAATCCGGAGTTACACGAACGACATCATGTACTTTGCGAAATACACGAAATTCATTTCCTAAATGTAGATCAACACTGGCAGGTCCAACACACTCCGGGTAGAAAGGATCGATCTGAATGGAACCTGATGAAATCTCCTTTAAGATTTCATCATGAGTCAGAATGCTCATGCCGGGTTTGATAATGCAAGGTGTTCCCAGACAGACATCTTTTCAACTTCGCGAAATGAACCTCCGGCGAGTTGCATTAACCGTTCGCGGAAATGATTGTAACGTTCCCAATCCGCTTCCAAAAAGCGGGTGAGCATAGTAAAAATCTGATTACCACGCGTATCCCAATCCGTTAAAATCACAGCTTCATCGTAGCTTTCGGAATATTCATCACAAAATTGCTGGATGCTTCTTCCTGTGTGAACAGTTACAATCTCACCAGTCATTCCCATTGCTCTTAGCGTCTGAACGTCGCGAGATCCCTCAACAATTATCGGAACGGATTCATTTACTAACGAAAGTTCTTCGAGGAATCTTTTTGTGGAATCATTTTTATGTCGCATGTTCCCGCCTTTGATCGCTCGGTTTGAGGGTTTGTTGAATGTGTCCAATTCTCTAAAACCTATTGTCTATCATACGGTTATCTTGTGCTTTATTCAAATCCCTTACACCATCGATTGTGGAAAACGCTGAAAATTATTCGCATCATTTTTGAGCAGCTAGCATAAGTATTTGAAAAACAATGACTTACCATTTGATTTTTTCTAACAGCATGGACTTTTCCACAGCTTCTGTGAATTTCTGATGAATAACGTGTAAAACCTGAATTATGGCTGTTCTTCATATGAATGAATAATCTGTTCCGAGAATGAAAAATCAATTGGTTTTTTTAACAATGAACAGAGTTCGATCATCAGTGGCTGGATAATTATCAGTGAATTGATTGATATCTTGAAAAATCATTTCAACAAGATCTTTGCTGCTGGCGTCCAAATTACTTTTTACGAGTTCAGTCAAACGTTCTGTTCCATATTCCACACCAACAGTGTTGGTTGCTTCAGTCACACCATCGCTATACATCACAACGGTATTTCCTTTTTCAAAAAATACGAAACCACGTTCATATTTCGCTTTAGGATAAGGTCCTAAGATCAATCCACCACGCGTAAGTTCATGAATGCTATTGTTGCCAAAAAAAATTGGAGGAGGATGTCCGCAGTTCACGTAAAAGAAATTTCCGTTGTCTTCAAGTTCTGAATAAAAAAGCGTGATGAATTCATGACTCTTACCGGCTGATGCTAAAACTGAATTTAGTTTTTGCACAGTGCGGACGATCTTCAAATCTTTTTCAAGGCCCATCCGTAATCCGATATACACATCGCGAACTTGAAGTGCGGCCGGTAAACCATGACCGCTAGCATCAGCGACCGCAAGCCCAAGGATCGTATCGGAAATTGGAATGATATCGAAGATATCGCCACCTACGATCGCTGCAGGAATGCTTTTGCCGTAAATATCGTAGTCGAAAAACTTCGGAAATTCTGTTGGCAGCAACCCTGTTTGAATTTTTCGAGCTTCTGCGATGTACGCTTCGAGCCGTTTCTCACGAATTTTCAAGTTTGCCATGTAATATACGGTCGTGAGCATGTAGTGAACGTGCTGCTCATCGATCGGTTCGATCAACGAAAATGAAATCAGCCATTCATCATGATCGCCAAGACTAATTGCCGCAAAACATCTCATGCCGAGTGATGATTCAATTTCGGGATCATATCCAGAATCTGTGGGGCACATAAAAACTTGCCCGTCTCTTCTGAGGCGCTGAATCGCTTCATAATCCATCGAAATAGAAAGATCCGCAGGAGCCTGTGGATTTCCAGCTTGCGAGACTATTTGATAATGGCTGTTGGTCTGTTCATAAATTCGACCGCCGGTAATTCCAATTTCTGGACCAAGTCCTACTACAATCGATTCAACGATTGTATGTAACATGCTGGCGATACTTGGCGATTCTTCAATCTTCTCCAGCGTTTTTTCAAGTTTTTTCAGTAAGCTTCGATAGTCGATTGCCATGTCACCCTATTCTAACGCTTTATTCGTGTTAACATGAAGCCACATCGATGGGCGTCAGCAAAGACCAGCGTATTGAACAGTTCTATCCCTTAATTCTTGAACTGCATTCCATGCCCGGTCTCAACGAACTTCTGAACCGCGTTCTGGAATTTTCATTGCAAGCAGTTGATGCATCTTACGGTTTAGTGGCCCTCATTGATTACGAAAAAGAATGTCTTGATATCCGGGCAAAGACCGAAAAAGATCTGCTTCGCAAAACAACCAAACTGGCTTTAATGGAGCCGGTCTTTAAAAAGATTGCGACCGAAGGTCATCATGAAATCGTTGCTGACTACTCCGATTCTTCTTTTTATCTTCCGTTTTATCGCGGAGCACGTTCCGGCATTTACATTCCATTGCATTTATTGCAAACGACGGTTTCTATGCAAAACTTATCGCCAGACCGCAAAAATCCACCCAATGTTACCGGAATTCTGGTGATTGAATCGAATCGGCCACGAGCATTCAATAAGGATGATGCTGCCTTCTTGCTGGCGCTTTGCTCCCAAATTGCTCGACTGATCAAGACGATGCAAAAATTCGAGGCTTTGCAGAAGGAGAATCAACTTCGGGACAAATTAGCCGAAAAGATATTATCTATGGATTCTCTTCAGGCCACCCATTTAAATCAGCTGCTCAAGAACATTCTGGAACTGGCATTTGAATTAACCGGGACCGCGCATGGAACCATTCTTTTGCTCGAAGAAACCAGCGGCGATTTGATCATCAAGCAGCAAGCGAGCAAAGGCGATTTTTTGCAAAATCCGCCATCACGTTTGCAGTATTCCCCGGAACAGCGATCCAGTATTTCATTTGAAGTACTTAGAACTTGTACACCTTACATTTGCGGAGATGTTTCCAAAGATCCGCATTACGTAACTTTATTTCGAAACATTCGATCGAATCTTGGCATTCCAATTATTTTTCAAGGACGTGCCATTGGCGTTCTGTTAGTAGAGTCCACAAGACTGAATCACTTCACTGCCGATCATGTTAGGTCTTTGCAAAAACTTGTTGATGAGATGGTGTTCTTTCTGCGACGCGCGCAACTCGGTGAGTACATCCGGTTGAAAGGCGGCGAAATTGCAATCATTGGAAAGAGCAAGATCATGCAGGAAGTGGATCAGTTTGTGGAAAAGGTGGCCCAATCGCATGTGACGGTGATGCTGCTTGGTGAAAGTGGTGTAGGAAAAGAATTGATTGCGCATGCGATCCATTTCAACAGTAAAAGACGCGACAAACCATTTATCACTGTGAATTGTGGCGGCCTTACAGAAGAAATCCTGGCCAACGAATTATTTGGTCACGTGAAAGGATCATTTACCGGAGCTATCCGTGATCAGATGGGAAAATTTGAATTGGCTCATCAAGGAACTTTGTTTTTGGATGAAGTTGCTGACATGAGCATCAAACTTCAAACTTTACTTTTGCGAGCGGTCCAATACGGTGAGATCCAGAAAATCGGTGAAGATAAAGCCAACCGCAAAGTCAATGTTCGAATTATTTGTGCAACCAACCAGGACATGGAACGGCTAGTTGCTGAACGGAAATTTCGTAAGGATTTATATTACCGGCTAAATGTTGTTCCGTTTTATATTCCACCGCTGCGTGAACGTAAAGAAGATGTGCCGGTTCTGGTGAATCATTTCGTAGAAAAATTTTGTATTAAAAATGAATTACCTGCGAAGCGTGTTTCGCAGGATGCGATGAAAATTCTCCAGGATTATGATTGGCCGGGAAACGTCAGAGAGCTTGAAAATATCGTGGAACGTGCTGTGATCCTGACCACCGATCCGATTATCCAACAATCTCATCTTCCGAAATTTTTGTTGGGTACTACGATGCCTGCATCAGTGCCGGTGAAGAGCGGCTCATTGCAAGATAAAATTTCATCAGTGGAATCCTACATAATCCGGCAAAGTTTGGAAGAAAACGATTGGAATGTTTCATACACCGCGCGAAAATTAGGATTAACACGTCAAGGCCTGCAAAAGAAAATGCG
>AR_comb_assmDRAFT_10241339_pt1 | contig 12649 bp, 14 predicted proteins | sample ArasoioldDNA_FD_10543 | JGI IMG/M metagenome (IMG submission 10543) | reverse complement strand
GCTACTTTGTACAGGTGTCTCCGCGAGATGCATATTCGTGCCATCTTGGCCCATGTAGCTGCCGAACTTATTAGATCGCAAGTAGTCGTGTTGTAACACGACCTTTTGCAATATAACACGCAAGGACCAGCAATAAACTTCTGCAAATTGGCATAGTGCCCGTTGTCATGCTAATTTTCGGCAGCGAATATTCGACCAAACGGTTCAACGGTTAATTGCTTCTCACCACCTTCAATAATGTTAAGGAACCTCACTATGTCCAGGCTCCTTGATCGCGTAGAAAGCTCATCCGTATAAAACACTACAGCTATCGTACAGAATACACGCACGCTGATCGCGAATGAGGCTGGGAGTTTGTATTTCCGGCCAACCAGCGAAGCCGTGAGCCGGTCGAAGGAAATCTATAGACATCATGTTGGCGGGTGGGTATTGCAAAAAGCAATTAAAGAGGCGCTAACTTACTGCCGTGCGAATGCCCGAGCAGCATCTTTAGGGCTTGTGAATTTGAATTCGTGTGATTTTCGTCGATCATTCTTTTGACCGATCCACTAAATCACACGAACTTACACGAAACATGTCGCTCCCAAAGGAGTGACAAAATCGCAAGGTCTTCAGTTACTATAAATATTCCACTCCGCCGGAGTGAAGAAGTTTACGTAACCAGAATATTGCTCAGAGAACAGAAAGTTGTTGGTTTGTTACAGAGATTCTTTGTTAGCGTCGTGCAGGCCCTTTCGCGGAAGAGATGTAGGGAATCGGGGTAAATCTTAGGATGATTATTTTTGTCTTTATACCTCAAAAGTCTGAATTGAAACCGACAGCGCCAAAGGCGCGCAATCGGAGAGCCAGAGGCAAGCCCGCCTGAACCGTTAATGGGCGATCGAAATGAGCAGAGTGCGGAGACGAAAAAATGATTGGGGAAACAAATAAATCCTTGCCACTCTACAAGCTCCTGACTCTTCTTCTGGCCCTATTGCTATTGTCGTGTAGCTTCCCAGCCCAAGTCCGAAAAAACACTTTGCGTCCGACTGAGTTGCTGCAAAGGGCAGATACTTACCTGAACCATCCCGTCGAAGTTGAAATAGTTGAGCCGCTTTATGGACCGGCCACCACTGAGCAGCTTAACAAGGTTGAATACGGACAAGTAGAGGTTCGAATTCCAGAAGGAGCGAGTGGAAGGCTCTCACTAGTTCCTCAATCGTTCAAGGTCAGTGACCCAAATCGGTATCGCCAGAAGTTCGACAAGATCATCGAATCACCGGTGACAGTGCGGGGCGAGTTTCTCAAAGACGAAGAGATGAGCGCCGCCGAGCATCGACCCACATTCGTACTCAGAGTGTCGTCTATCGAGCCCCTCCCGATGGGACAACCTGAAAAGGTCCGTTCGTTGAGAGACATCGACTCCGATCCAGCTCGATGGGACCGTAAACTAATAATTTATGAAGGCGTGTACCAAACTGGTTTTGAAGTCTCTTCATTAGATGGAGAGATATGGCTCGAATATGCTCCTCAAGCAAAGATTAATAATCCGAACAACTCGACCGCTGGTGCGCGAGCAAACAGAGTTCGAGTCACGGGAATTCTTTTCTCGAAGCCGGGCGCTCACTATGGACACCTCGGAGGTTCTAAGTACCAATTGGTTGCGTCGAAGTTAGAGTATCTAAGTGCTGCACACTGAAATTTGGATCGGCCCCAACGTGGTGCCGATAGAATTGAGACTGAAGAAGAATTCGTCGAACCCAGTATCATCAAACTATACGAGGCTACCAACCTTCGTCGAGCGGCATCCGACTTATGAACAATTCGGAACAAGAACAAATTTTATGCTTTTCGATTCACCAGGGAGGACTCAGACATGGGTAAGGAATTGCTGGCGGGATTTTTCGTGCTCGTTTTGACCGCAACCGTGGGACGGGCAACTGTGCAACAACAGCAGAGCACGTCCGAAAATAAGGATAAGAACGTCCAGGAAAAGACGGTTGACAAGACAAAAGAGGTTGGACGCGAAGCTGCGGACAAGTCCGAAGATGCCGGAAATAAAGCGGAGAAGGGCGCAAAGAAAGTTTCAGAGAAGACTAAATCTACTGGCAAAGGGGTCACGGAAAAGACCAAGGACGTAGGTTCTGGCGTTGCAGATCAAGCAGAAAGTGCCAAGGATAAAACAGTGAACACCAGCAAGGCTGTTGGTGAGAAGACAAAGGACGTCGTCAAGGCATCCGGAAACACCGCCGAAAAGGTGAAAGATAAGTCAGTGGAGACCACAAAAAAGGGTGTCGATCAGGTCGGTGAAACTGCTGGAGACGTCAAGGAGCAGACGGCTAAGGGAGTGGATGTGGCCAGCAAAAGTGCCAAGAAAACTGGCAACTGGTTCACAAATGCATTCAAAAAGATCTTCTAGCCGCCGACGCTAGTTCGGCGGCTGTTGCGGGACCAGCTACTAATTCTAAGAAAGTTACTTGGCCAGATATGACCTTGCTTTCAGGGGTCGTTGGCCAACGCGAACCTCGTGGTGCAGATGGGGACCTGTAGAACGTCCAGTGGAACCAACAAGTCCGATTTGATCACCACGTCTGATCGATGTGCCGACAGTTGCTTGAATCACGGAAAGATGACCATATCGTGTGCTGATGTTTGTAGCCGTGGTCCACGATCACGGCTTCGTTGTTTTTGCTTCCGCTGCACTAAGGAAGTCAGGAGGTCGATATGAGTAACACAAACGTCACTTGGGATCAGATAAGAAAGCAGTTCACCGAAACAGATATAGAACACATGAAGAGATTCACGGGCGGTGATATGGACCTTGGGGATTGCAAGAGTGTCCATGATTGGGCCCAGCAAATCTATGAGCAGGTCTCTGCGGGTACTATGCCTCCCGGAGACCCATGGTCTCCGGAGTGGATCAACAATTTCAAAGCATGGCTGGATGCAGGCGCTCAATGCTAATCAGTGAGAGAGCGCTGTACAGTGCGCCCTTCGTAGACTTCGCGTGCCCGTGACAACGCAGCCTCAACGTGAGGCAGCATGTTCTCCTCGCCAAGATAGCGTAGGAAGTGCGACTGCTTTAAGAATTGCTCAGGTTGACTCCGCGCGCCGCACAACAAGAGCGTTCGCCCCTGAGCGCGTAAACGTTCAGCGAGCTTCTCCAATTCGTGCAAGCCTGTGGCGTCGATGGCGGTCATGTTTCTGAGACGCAATATCACCACGGGCGGTAACGACTCAACATCGACCGTCGCCTCAGACAACTTCTCTGTTGCTCCAAATAAAAATGGACCATGAATGCGCAACACCAGGACATATGGAGGGAGTAACTTGTCTTGCAGGACGTGCGGACGGCCGTCTTCGATATATTCCTCCGTCACCGGAGCCACAGTGGTCGTTTGCGAGACACGATAGATGTAGAGCAGCGCAGCTAAAAGCATCCCGATCTCGACAGCTACAGTCAGATCGGCCAGCACGGTGAGACCGAACGTCATCAGCCATACGACTATATCCGCGTTCGACAGTTTGAGTATGGTCCGTACTTCTCTCCACTCACTCATGTTGTAAGCCACTACGAAAAGTATTGCTGCCAGTGCGGCTAATGGAATGAAACGAGCGAGGGGAGCCGCAACTAATAAAATGACAAGCAACGTTAGTGCGTGCACCATTCCCGAGACAGGGGTGCGGGCACCTGACCGAATGTTGGTGGCGGTGCGAGCGATCGCGCCAGTCGCAGGAATACCGCCAACGAAAGGGACAGCGAGGTTGGCAATGCCTTGCGCAAGCAATTCCATGTTGGAGTTATGCTTGTCGCCGCTCATGCTATCGGCGACTACTGCGGATAGGAGACTTTCAATCGCGGCGAGTATCGCTACCGTTACGGCTGCGGGCAAGAGAGGAATGATCAGCTCAGGTCGAAAATGTGGAAAAGAAAGATGTGGCAAACCGGTCGGGATGCCTCCGAACCGACTGCCGATGGTATCTACGGGAAATTTAAAAACTGCCACGGCAACTGTTGCCAAAACAAGGGCTACAATTGAGCCGGGAACGCGTTTCGTCAGCCTGGGCAGTATCAAAATGATTAGAAGCGAACTACCGGAAACCAGTACCGTGGACCAGTGAACGGTGCTGAGACTATTCGCCAGCTCGCGCATTCGTAGGATGAACTCGCTTGGTATTGGTCCGGTTTCAAGTCCAAGAAAGTCCTTCACCTGGGTTGAAGCGATCAGGACAGCGATCCCATTCGTGAAGCCAATCGTGACTGGACGAGGTATATACTTGACGGCCGTCCCTAAACCAGTAACTGCCATCAGGATCAGGATCACTCCGGCCATTAAGGTGACGATTAGCAGCCCCGACACTCCGTGGGCCACGATGATTCCCGCCACGATGACCACGAAGGCGCCAGTGGGACCACCGATTTGAAGCCGTGAACCGCCTAAGGCGGATATGAGAAAACCGGCTACGACGGCGGTGTAAAGTCCCGCTTGCGGCGAGACCCCGGAAGCGATCCCAAATGCCATAGCCAGCGGGAGCGCAACCAGCCCTACAGTCACACCCGCAATCAGATCGGAGATGAGGTCGCGTTGAGAATAGCCGGCGCGCAAGCACAAAACCGATTTGGGAATCCATCTATTGTTCAGCGACGATGACACCGTGTTTCTTTTAGGAAGCGTGAAAGAAAAGAGTCAGATGCGACTCTTTCTGACTAAGACTTTTATGCGGCCATCTGAATAATCTTTTGCCGACATGAAGGCGTGCCACATTGACAGATCGATTGGTCCGTTTCGAAGGAGTTTAGATAATCAACCGTGATCTCTTCGCCAGGCGCTATTTCCCGTAATGCAAAGATGATCATGGATCCGCAGATAACTAAGGCGTCGGCATTAGGATCGCAGGAATGATTTATATATTGTGTCTGATTCCCGTGAACGCCTCCGTCGATATACCATCCGGCGTCTAACTGACTAATGCGCTTGCCTTCGGGTCTTCTCATCCTTCTCATTGCCTCGCCGTGAGTAATCTTTTCACCGGCGTATTCGGCTATGCTGCTGCCTTTCATAAAACGGATAGTCGCGAAACAACCGAAGCCGTGCATCGGCGACCTCTTGACAGACAAGCCGCGCGCCTTCTGCGGGCCTCTAACATCTTGACCTTGATTCCATGGGTCAATGGTATTCATGAGTTGAACATGGATTTTAACGAGCGCGTTGTGATACCGGTCGCCGCGCCGCTTTGGCTGGTTGGACCCCGTGAATCTCTTCAAGCATGCTGCGCACACCTACCAGATGGTTGTTAAAGATCTCTTTGGCCGCATCAAGCAACTTGAAGATAGCTTTGTCGCTCACTGAGTAATAGACGTTCGCGCCTTCTTTGCGCGTGATGACAATATTTCGGTTGCGTAGCACAGCAAGCTGTTGCGAGGCGTTTGCCGGTTCAACAGCAAAACGTTGGCTGATCTCGTTTACCGTCAGTTCGCCTTCCCTGAGCGTATCCAGAATGGAAATTCTCAGCGGGTGAGCCAGGGCTTTGAAAAAGTCTGCTTTAAAATCACTCAATTGTTGTCTCATTTTACCTTCCTCGCAGATGCCCCCACTCTCACCGCACTAATATGCACATCTGCACATTCGTGCATATTCTAAAATCATCGTAAGGTCGAGGTCAATAAAAATTACCACAGTCAGTTTGAGAATGAGATGTTTGCGCTCATAAGCAGCAAAATCATGCGCCAGTATTCGACTATTCGTGAGATCTTGAATCCTGGTTCCCTGGTCCAATAGCATCAAAAGAAGAGGTCGTATAGAGGTGAAGTCAGTCCGGGAGTGTTCAAAGCGTTTACAGTTCTCACGTACTCTGAATTAAGTATTCGGGCGGCGGAAGTCCTTGGCCCAAGCGTGACGGAAATCCCCGCTTCACGCAGTGCGGCAAGGCCTCGACCGTTAACGCGAGGATTCGGATCTGTGATGCAGCAGACGACCCGCTTCACCTTGGCGGCAATCAACGCATCGGTGCACGGAGGAGTGCGTTTGCCCTCGCCTCGATGGCAACAGGGCTCCAAATTAACGTAGACTGTTGCCCCCTGCGCGAGACTGCCAGCCTGCTCGAGGGCCAACACCTCCGCGTGTTTGACCCCTTCATAGAGGTGAAAGCCATGGCCCACGATAGTGCCATCCCTCACTATCACCGCGCCCACCAGCGGATTCGGACTTACGTGGCCCTCACCTCTAGCCGCCAACTCGATGGCGAGATCAAGAAAGTACAGATCAAGCTCGCCACTGTTCTTGGATTCTATGGAAGGTGCAGCGTTCATGATTACGACCTCGGTCTCACAGCGCCTCGAGCTTCCTGCCCCACTCTTCAAATTCCTGCGAGATTTCCTTAAAGATATTTGCGCTGACGTGGTCACCGAACTCGCCGCAGATGGCAATTGCGTGAGCGGCGCTGTCGCCAAATGATGCCAGCGCAATCGCGATAGTCTGCGCATGATTGCGGTTGAGAGCATCAGGCGTGCACAAGAGATGTGACCATGTAGCCACCACGCGCTCTGTAGAATTGGCAATGCCTCCAATCTCAACTGCCCGTTTGGCAATCCGATCGCTATTGCCTTCAACCACTTTACTCAACTGGCCGATTAGGGCGCGCAACGAAATGAGATCAGGTTCTGTTGTATTCCAGTATGCGTGTTTGCACTGTAACTGTAGATCTACAGCGTCTGCGAGACGGTCGTTGCAAAGTTTGACGATTACGCCGCGAGCGCTCGACAATGATTTGTCACTGATCGTACTCACTTCGGATTCTCTTCTTTCACGTTTCTCCAGAATTAGTTAGCGAGTTAAATCACTTCGACCTTCATCATGTAATCTGGCCCATCTCTTTTAGTTCTGTGAGACGATGTGAAAACCATTCCTGGAGCCGGTTAGTGACTTGCGGGTGATCACTTAACCATTGCCACGCCCAAAGTACATCCGCGTCGGAGCCTTGTTTTAAGCCTGTGGCGAGCGCGATCGCCCGGTACTTGGCGATGTGCGCCGGGTCATCAGTTAATATGTCCTGGTCTGCCATTACGAGGTCAATACTTCTGGTTCTTGTGATCGCGTCCTCACGATACGAAATAATTATCGCCCGCTATTCCTGAAAGCTTTTGGTGTCGTCCAGACGAGTTTGCGAAAAGTGGTAGTAAAATGACTCTGGCTTGCGAAACCAGTACGCAAAGCGACATCTGCGATCCTCAGATCTGTTTCTGACAACAGTTTTTTGGCCCGTTCAATTCGCTGCTCAGTCATATAGACGTTCGGACGGATTCCCATTGATTGTTTAAATGCGCGAGAAAAGTGGGAATAGCTCATTTTTACTGCGTTCGCGACTGAAGCCAATGCAAGCGTTTCTTCCTTGTCAAGATTCTCATTAATAAACTCGATCGCTTTTCGCAGTTTCCGTGGAGCCATGCCGCCGCGACTCATTTGCAGATCCTTGAAATGGCTATAACGCCTGATTAGTTGCATCGCCAGCACCTTGGCCAGCGAATCGGCATAGAGTCGTCCGATCACGTTTGCATCTTTCAATTCGTAGTGCAGAGACATGGCGATGTGGTGTAGGTGCTCGTCTCTGATTCCAAACTGCGGCGCAATCGAAATCTGAGTGTGATCAACATCCATTGATTCCGCGATCTTGCGGAGGAATGTCGGATGGAGATACAAATGCAACATTTGGCTTGCATCACTATCTACCTGTAGCCAGCGTAAGGAAGTTTCGGCTGGAATGATGGTGATCGCACCTGGCTCTAGACTTTGCTCAAAGCTCTGATCGCCAATTTCAACAGTCGCGTCAACCGGCGCCCCCAATTGAATCATGATGCAGTGGTTCTCAAGCGGAGGCATGATCCATTCGGACGTTGCATGTCGCATCTCAAGCGCGCGTAGATTCTGCCATCCAAGTTCCTGACTTGAAGCCACGACTGCTTCTGGGTAAATGATCGACAAATCAGAAACAGTTGCGGGTGCAATCCGCAAATTGTGACTACTACCAACCTTGAGGGTGCGGTTGTTCAGCGGACGTGCTGTAGCGGGTTGCAAAATATAACCCGCCGGTTGTAATAAGATACTTGTAACGCTACTCATCTACCTTCCCCCTTTGTCGTGCACAGCAAACTCGGTTGTATTTTCATCCGGTGCATTCGATCGAATGTATCGCCGGAACTCAGTTCGACGAGCTATCAGTTGCCTCCGTCGCGAGAGCATCTTCCTGATTATTTTTCTTCTTCGACACATTTTGTGACTCCCTTACTCGCAACTGTTGTTATGCCGTAGCGCCAACTAACTGGCTTTGTATGGCAGCGCCATAAAACGGATTAACTTCTCCCTCTGGAACACATAGCTCACTGATGGTTGGCGCACCGTGACGTTTCGAGAACGCGACGTCGCAACTGCTATCGTCCAGGTCCACGTAGATCGAATCACCAACCTCTACCTGCCCAGTAGCCACGAGGTTTGAGATCGGAAGAACAAGCAGACGTTCGATTGAACGCTTCAGGTGACGAGCCCCGTACCGGTAGTCAATTCCTTCACGTAACAACATCTCCTTAACCTGAGCAGAACACTGAAATACAAACTTTGTGGTTGCCGAGCGCAGGATGCGTTCTTGCAATGCGCAAAGCTCCAAATCCAGGATTTGCCGCAGGTGCTGCTCGTTTAGTGAGTGGAAGACTACGACCTTGTCGATCCGGTTCATGAACTCGGGTGCAAAATTGCGGCTGGCTGCTTGTACGGCGGTGCGGTAGATCTTCTCGTCAAGGTCGCTCTCGCCGTCGCTCGCGGTATTGACCCTTGGGACTCCGGCAAAGCCTATTCCGGCACTCATCAGTCCAGACATCTCACGCGCACCCAGATTGGATGTCATGACGATCACGGAACTGGAAAAGTCGACGCGACGATTGTCACCCAACGTCAGCGTTCCCTTATCAAGTATTCCGAGCAACAACTTCCACAATGCATCGGAGGCCTTCTCGATCTCGTCAAAGAGCACTAATGAAAGCGGCGTTTCTTCTGTCTTGAAGCGATCAAGATTCTCCTGACTGAGCAACGGCGAAGTTTCCCGATGGCCCAGATATCCTGGCGGCGAGCCGATTAGTTTCGAGATCTCGTGCGAGTGCTGAAACTCAGCGCAATCGATCTTGATAACCGCGTTGGCGTCACCAAAGAGGGCCTCGGCGGCAGCTTCGACTACTCGGGTTTTGCCCGAGCCCGTTGGACCAAGAAACAATAATGTGCCGACCGGATGGTTTGTCTGATTGAGACCTGCGAGGAAAAGCTGATAGAGGGTACTCATCCCGCGGATAGCTTTCTCCTGCCCGATAATTCGGGTCGCAAGTTGGTCGTCGAACTCCTGGGCACGCTGACACTTGACTCGAGGGTCTAAAAAGAAAGGGGGTTTCGACAACGTTTGCTCTTCTCGTACTTCCGCAAACATGATGTTGCTCCTTTGTCAGTAACTACAAAATGAACTATGTTCCGTCTCTTTGTCGTGCAATCCATTCGCAGATGTAGGGCGGACAATTTCGGAGCGCAATGCCATCGGAATCGCATTCCCTTAGAAATGCAACAACCTCACGATCCACCAGCGTTAGCTCCCGCAAATCCAAAACTATGCGCCGATCTGCACCTTCTGAGCTGATTAGCTTTTTCAATTCAGCCACGTTCTCTCCATCCAAGCGACCACTAATCCTAAGAACAACTTCTCCGTTCGCTTCTCGCTGAATTCTTAACATCGGGTCCTCTTGGTTCAAACCTCGCGTGCTCTCTATGCAGTGCAACTGCGCTGCCATTCGTAAGTAGTTGAAAATAGGAAAGCGGGAGCTCAGAAGAATGCCGAAGTCTCGGACAATTGACGAAACTCCGGTCAATCATCACGCGTTCCTGGACAGCCTTTAGCTTGAGTTCGAGAATGCCGCAATCTGATATCCCTCGAAGGAACGAAGGACCACGACCTTGTCGATGCGATTCATGACTCTTCATGACCGCCGCTACTTTCTTGCTGTGCGTCTTCGGAAAAAAACCGATGTGTTGTCCTGCGATGCCTTTCATCGTATTGCTCTCTTTCACGTCGCTCGTTTCAACTACCTCGTTTGTCAAACTGTTTCTGATGCTGGACGCATTTTGTTCCTCTGAGTTTTTTCCCGACACCCTAAATGGTGCGAGGCACGTGTACCTAGATTGAGTGAGCACCAAGCTACCCTTGTTGACCACAATCAGAGCAATGCATTGTGTGGATCTGTCCGTGATTAAAATAGGGCGTTAGTGCAAGGTAAATGCAGGGTTAAGATCAAGTGCGTATGTTTTTGCGCGGAGGGACGACAGTTACGCGTAGTCCGAACAGCTTCGCATCCACCGAATATGCTCCCGGACCGAGAAAGATGAGTGCGGCCGCGGTAAGTGTTCTGAAGATATAGATCAGAGTGTCCGGGTGGCCGGCCAAAAAGAGATTTGCGACCGCTGTCGCGCACGCAACTACGGCGAGAACCAGCGTCAAAAAGCCGAGACAGAGTGAGACCGAAATCATGACTATGAGGGAGACAACCGCCCAATAAAGAGCGGGTGAAGAAAAGTTGAGGTGATGCGCGACATTCAAAACAAACATCGCGGCGGCAGCTACTCTCAAAAGCAGTAGCCCCAAACCCGGCCCACCCTGTGGAAACATAGAATAGAGACGTTGCATGGAATGAGGTTAACGATTATCCATAAATTGCAATACCCAAATTGAGGCTAGCTTCGCATCACCCTTTTGAGGGATGGGTGAATAATCGCCAGTGGGCTATGACCCAAAGTGTGTGGATAACGGACCAACTTTCAGAACTGAAGCTTTAGCGCAAACTGAATCGATCGTGGCCCGCCAATCTGATAAAGAGGGTTGAGGCCGCCATTCGCGCCACCTGACCCAAGACTGTTCGCGAGCGTCTGCGTCGAGTGACCGAACAGAGGACTGATCAGCAGGTTGACCGGACTGCCGAAGTTTGGATGGTTGAAGATGTTGAAGAACTCAGCGCGGAAACGAAGCTCTAATTTCTCCGCCAGATGAAATTGCCGCTGCAATCCAACATCCGCTTGCCAGGCTCCAAAACCCCGCAGCACGTTGCGACCGAAATTGCCCTGCTGTCCAGCGGGCGCAGCGGTAAACGCCGCGCGATTGAAAATCTTCCCTCCAGGATATTGTGATCCAAAGAGTTCAAGCGGCACTCCCGGATTCAAGTTTGGACGCGAAGCGAGAGTAACGCCTCCAACATTGAAAGTGGCTCCAATAACGTCGACGGGTGGGGCCGATCTCGCCAGAATGAAAGTGTCCAAGGACCAGCCACTCAAAATCGAATGGACCATCATATTCGACGCCAGAGGCGACAGATCGTAAGTGACGCCCGCGGTGAAAGAATGTCTGATGTCAAAATCAGAATTACCGCGGTCCTGATTCGGACTCCCGATGGTCGTAGGCGTATTAAGGTTTGTACCTGCATCAGTCGACGCAACATCAATCGAGTGGGAGAACGTATACGATGCCAATCCCTGCAACCCTCGGGAGAAGCGCCGCTGAAACTTCAGTTGGAGCGCGTGATAGTCCGAAGTCGCAGAATTGTCGGTTAGCGTAATAAACTGAAAATTCGGATTCACGTTGAATAGGCTGGTTGCGCGAAGCAAATTACGTCCCACAGTACCGATGTACGTCGCTGATAGAGTTTGGCTCTTTCCAATAGATTGCTCGAGCGCGACATTCCACTGATAGCTTCGCGGCAGGTTCAAATGCGGGTCAGCTATCAGGAGAGTTGAGACCGGTGGAGTGGTGGTTAGGGCCGGAGGAGTGGCGTCCTGCGGACTCAGCGGAAACGCGGGCGCCGATAAGACCTTGCTGGCGTTGTAGGGAAAGAATGTGGACACACCTCCCAAAGACCCTTGGCCAAGATCGTAAAAAATTCCAAAGCCTGCGCGTAGGGTAGCTTCGTAGTTTCGTATTCCATGAAGTTGATAAGCAACTCCGATTCTGGGAGCCACATTTCCATAGGTTGTTTCGTAGAGAGAAGTACCGCGAGGAGCCAAAGTCATTGTTGCCGGATTGTTCAGGCCTACTACGGTGAACGGATCGTTCTCTGAGTTCTTGCCCTTCAACGCCGGATTCACGTCCCATCTAAGGCCATAAGTTACTGTGAAACGAGGCGTGATCTTCCAGGTATCCTGTCCATAAAGCGAGAAGTTTTGTGAGAGCAACGCGTTAGATTGAAAGACAGACGACACGGCGACTACCGCGGTTCCGGAAAGAGCTCCTCCAGATGTCGCTGACATTCCCGAAAAGAACGAGAACTGCCTGTACGAGAATGGACTACTGAACGGGGCAAGCCAGCGATAGTCCACGCCAAACTTCATTTGGTGACTCGCCTTCGTTACCGATAGGTTGTCGATTAGATTGACCTGACGCTGCTCATCAGTCGCTAATTTGCCCTGACCGTACTCTCCGGCTCCGGTAATGAACAATAAGAAGACGCCACTCGATGACGAAGCCCCGGGTGGAAACAAAACGGAATCGGGTGGCGGTGCGGCTCCGCCGAAATTATCCAAGATCAATTTGCTACCAACTCGCTGGTTGCTGTAATTCGCCAGGATCTCGTTACTGAGCGACGGCTTTAGTAGTTGGG
>AR_comb_assmDRAFT_10196669_pt1 | contig 12651 bp, 9 predicted proteins | sample ArasoioldDNA_FD_10543 | JGI IMG/M metagenome (IMG submission 10543) | reverse complement strand
GATACCGAGCACGATCCAGGCAACGAAGGCAGATACCACTCGAGCTGATCGTGATCGCATCGATTCTCCGCGTACGAGAGTATCATAAGCGCTTTCGTCATCAACCTTTTTGATCACCGGACAGCCTGAGAGCCATTCGATATGTCTCAACCAGAGTCGCCGGGCACGACGAAAGTCAATCGTTGGGTTCAGCTGGTCGCGGGCATCATCTGCATGGTGATGATCGCGAACCTGCAGTACGGCTGGACGTACTTCGTCGATCCCATCGATGCGAAGTACCACTGGGGCCGGACGAGCATCCAGGTTGCCTTCACGATATTCGTCGCGACCGAGACCTGGCTGGTACCGGTCGAAGGTTGGTTCGTCGACCGCTTCGGCCCGCGTCTTGTCGTCATGTTCGGCGGCGTAGTCGTCGCGATCGCGTGGTCCTTGAATGCGTTCGCGAGCTCCCTCGGGATGCTCTACTTCGCCGAGATGCTCGCCGGCGTCGGCGCCGGCGCGGTCTACGGTACGTGCGTCGGCAACGCGCTCAAGTGGTTTGCGGATCGCCGCGGCCTGGCGGCTGGGCTGACGGCGGCCGGGTTCGGGGCGGGCGCCGCGGCGACCGTCGTCCCCATCATCAACACGATCAAGACGTATGGCTACGACAAGGCATTTCTCTGGTTCGGCATCGTGCAGGGGATCGTCATCGTCGTGCTGTCGCAGATCCTGAAAGCGCCTCGCCCGGGCGAAGCGCCGGTGGCAGCGCGAAAGGTCCGTCAGGGCGCGCGCGACTACCGTCCAACTGAGATGCTCCGCACGCCGCTCTTCTGGATCCTTTACGTGATGTTCACGACGGTGGCCGCGAGCGGCCTGGTCGTGACCGCGCAGGTGGCGCCGATTGCGCGCGACTACAAAATCGCGAACCTGCCTGTCTCGTTCCTCTTCATTCCGTCGACCGTGCTCGTCATGGCAGGCATCATCGACAACATCCTGAACGGCCTCGCTCGGCCGACGTTTGGTTGGGTGTCGGACCACATCGGCCGCGAGAACACGATGGCGATCGTGTTTACGTGTGGTGCCGCCGCGTACTGGGCGCTCGGTTCGATTGGCGCGTCGCCCTGGGGCTTCATCGCGTCGGCCGGTCTCGTCTACTTCACCTGGGGTGAGATCTACAGTCTGTTTCCGGCCTTGTGCACGGACGTGTACGGTCCGAAGTACACGACGACGAACGCCGGATTGCTGTATACAGCGAAGGGGATGGCGGCGTTTCTCGTTCCCGTCGCCGCGTGGCTGCAGCAATCGACGGGAAGCTGGCACGCCGTTTTTGTCGCCGCGGCGATCGCGAACGTCGTAGTCGGGGCCACGGCGCTGTTAGTGGTGAAGCCGATGCGCGAAGCGGCGATCCGCAGTACAGCGCCAGCCATGCGCATGGCACCCGCCGCGGATTGATCCCCACGCCGAGAGCACTCTCAGCACTTTCAGCGCAGCCGGCGCACTTCAGATCAACGTATTGGTGCACCCTCCGGTATCGCGGCGCCATCATGGCGCGGCTCGGAACCACCGAAGTGAACGCCCGCCTCGTCGGCCATGACCGCCTGACCTGATCCGAACGTCCCCGTCCGTTCCGGCACGACGGTAATCTCATGGCCAAGCGCTGCGAGCTCGCGCAGCGTGGACTCCGGCACGCTGGCCTCGATCGCGACATCGGCGCCGTCAAAGGTCGCTTTCGTGAAACGTCCAGCCTCGAGCGCTTCCTGGATATCGAGCTCGTGATCGACGACGTTGGAAACGAACTGCGCGTGGGCCTGCGCCTGGTTCCACCCGCCCATGATGCCGAAGCCGATCCTGACGTCGCCGCGCTGCATGAACGCGGGAATGATCGTGTGCAGGGGCCGCTTTCGGGGCGCCACCACATTCGGATGCCCGTCCTCGAGCGTGAAGAGCGCGCCGCGATTGTGCAGGGCGAATCCGGTGCCGCGCGGCACGATCCCGCTGCCAAAGCCGTGATAAATGCTCTGGATCAGCGACACGATGTTGCCGTCACGATCGATCGCGGACAAATAGATCGTGTCGCCGCCCGATCGGTTGGTGACGCCGTCGAAGAACGAGGCCTCCACTCGCGCGGCGGCACTGTCGGTGCGAATGTGTCGCGCGCGCGATCGCGCGTAGGCCTTGTCGAGCATTGCCACAGTCGGCACGTCTCCGAAAGCCGGATCGCCGACCCAGCGCAGCATGTCGACGTACGCGATCTTCTTCGCCTCGATCATGACGTGCAGCGCGCGTGCGCTGTGCAGCCCGTACTCGCCGAGCGGAAAAAGCTCCATCATGTCGAGCATCATCAGCGCCGCAATGCCCTGCGTATTCGGCGGGAGCTCGTAGACCGTCCATCCGCGATAGGTGGTGGAGATCGGGGCCACCCACTGCGGCGCGTATTCGCGCAGGTCGGCGGCCGCCAGGCAGCCGTCGCGCTTGCTGCTGGCGGCGAGAATGGCCTCGGCGACCGGACCTTCGTAGAAACCAGCGGCACCCCGTGCAGCGATCGCGCCGAGTGATTCCGCCAGATCGTGATTTCGAAACACGTCTCCGGCCCGTGGAGGACGACCTGCAGGAAGGTATGTGCGCGCCGCGTCCGGATCGGCAGCGAGCTTGCCGGCCCACGTCGCCCATCGAGCCGCGATAATGTCAGAGACGGGGAATCCTTCCTCCGCGTAGAACACTGCCGGAGCGATGACGTCCGCCAGCGGCAGGCGGCCGAATTTGGCATGGAGCGCTTCCCATCCGGCAACGGCGCCTGGGACCGTGACGGTATGAATCCCTTCGGCCGGCATCTCCGCGAAGCCCTTCGACTTCAATACGCCTGATGTCAGGCCGGATGCCGCCCAGCCGCCGGCGTTCAGACCGTGGATCGCGCCGTTCGACTCCGCAATCATCACAAACAGATCGCCACCGATGCCGTTCATTTCCGGCTCGACGACGCCCATGACCGCGTTGGCCGCGATGGCGGCATCGACGGCGTGGCCGCCGCGCTCCAATATCCGGGCACCCGCCTGGGCTGCCAGCGGCTGGCTGGCAGCGACGATGCCAAGCCGCGTGGCAACTCTCGAGCGGCCGGCGCGAATCTTCATCCTGCGGAAATACTACACTCTAGGCGCGATGCCTGGCCGACACTTCCTCCAGATTCCAGGTCCGACCAATGTGCCCGATCGCGTGCTGCGCGCGATCGCGCAGCCGACGATCGATCATCGCGGTCCGGAGTTTTCGAAGCTCGTCAAGAGCACGCTCGATTCGCTCAGGAAGATATTTCAGACGAACGGCCAAATTGTCGTTTATCCATCGTCTGGAACAGGCGCGTGGGAAGCGGCGCTGGTAAATACGCTGTCACCGGGGGACATGGTCCTGATGTTCGAGACTGGTCACTTTGCCACGCTCTGGAAACAGATGGCAGAGCGACTTGGTCTCGTCGTCGATTTCGTCCCGGGAGACTGGCGCCACGGCGTGGATCCCGCGCTCGTGGAGAGCAAGCTTGCGGACGACCGGTCGCATCGGATCAAGGCGATTGCGATCGTTCATAACGAGACGTCCACAGGCGTCACGTCCCACGTCGCGCAGATCCGAATCGCGATCGACGCGGCGTCGCACCCGGCCCTGCTGCTGGTCGATACGATTTCATCGCTGGGATCAATTGACTTCCGGCACGACGAATGGCGCGTCGACGTGACGGTCAGCTGCTCTCAGAAGGGGTTGATGTTGCCGCCGGGCCTCGGCTTCAACGCGATCAGCTCGAAAGCTCTGGAGGCTTCGAAAGCCGCTCGCTTGCCTCGCGCGTACTGGGACTGGGCGCCGATGGTGGCCGACAACGCGGCGGGTTTCTTCCCGTACACTCCGTCGACGAACCTGTTGTACGGTTTGCGGGAAGCGCTGGCGATGCTTCTCGAAGAGGGCCTTACTAACGTTTTCGCGCGTCATGCGCGCCACGGCGAGGCATCGCGTCGGGCCGTGCGCGCGTGGGGTCTCGAGATTCTGGCGATCAATCCGGACGAATACAGCAACACCCTGACGGCAGTTCTGCTGGGAAGCGGCCAGGACGCCGATCGTCTACGCAAGGTCGTTCTCGATCGATTCGACATGTCGCTCGGAACTGGCCTGGGACGGCTGAAGGGTAAGGTGTTCCGCATCGGTCATCTCGGCGACTTCAACGACCTAATGCTGGCCGGCACACTGGGCGGCGTCGAGATGGGATTGGCGTCCGCTGGCGTGCCGTTCAAGCCAGGCGGCGTTACGGCAGCCCTTGAGTATCTGGCAGCAAACGGCCGCTGAGCTCGCTCGACAGCTTCGCGCCGGCACGTTGTCGGCGAAAGAAGTCGTCGCCGCGTACCTCGCGCGCATTGAAGCCATAAATCCGCGCGTCAATGCGGTTGTGACGCTCGTCGCAGGAGAGGCGATGGAGCAGGCGCGGCGCGCTGACGATCGACTGGCGCGCGGCGAAAGCGTCGGGCCTTTGCACGGCCTGCCAATCGCGCACAAGGACCTGCAGCTAACCGCAGGCATTCGCACGACGTTCGGGTCGCCTGTCTGCCGCGACTACGTGCCGGACGCGGACTCGCCGCTCGTCGCGCAACTGAAGCGCGCCGGTGCGATTACCGTCGGCAAGACCAACACGCCGGAGCTCGGCGCCGGATCGCAGACATTCAATCCTGTGTTCGGCGCCACGCTGAATCCGTACGACCTGACGAAGACGTGCGGCGGCAGCAGCGGTGGCGCCGCGGTCGCGCTTGCGTGTGGCATGGTGCCAATCGCCGACGGCACCGACATGGGCGGATCGCTCCGGAATCCTGCGGCGTTCTGCGGGGTCGTCGGCATGCGCCCGACGAGCCGCCTCGGCCTGGCGCCTGGTACTCAAATTCGGCCTGCGGTGCCAGACTCGAGCTGGCAACTGTTGAGCCTGGACGGCCCGATGGCCCGCACCGTCACGGACGTCGCGCTCTTATGGTCGGCCATGACCGCAACAACGGCTCCCACATTCGACCGCGGATTCAAGGATTGCAAGGTCGCGTGGTCGATGAATTTCGCGAACCTGCCTTTCGACCCACCACTTCTGACGGTCGTCGATTCGCAGCGCCGTGTGTTCGAATCGCTCGGCTGCCGTATCGAGCACGCGGCACCCGATTGTGCCGGCGCCGACGAAGCCTTCAAGACACTCCGCGCGCTTGCGTTCGTCAACAAGCACGGTGACTTCATCCGGCAGCACCGCGATCGCATCAAAGAGACAATTCTCGAGGAGCTGGATCGCGGCGAACGGCTGTCCGCTGGCGACATCGCGCGGGCAGAAAGCCTGCGCGCCGGCCTCCGGCATCGCTTCGAGCGATTTTTTACCGACTACGAGTTCCTCGTCCTGCCGACCACGCAAGTGCCACCGTTCGACGTGAATCAACCGTACGTCACGGACGTGGCCGGCACGCCGATGACGTCCTACATCGACTGGATGAAATCGTGTTACTTCATTTCGGTCGCTGGATATCCTGCGGTGTCGGTCCCCGCGGGGCTGACGCACGACGGGCTGCCCGTCGGGTTGCAAATCCTCGGACGCGAGGGGGACGACTGGAACGTCCTGCAGCTGGCAGACGCCTTCGAGCGGGCCAGGGGACCGTTTCCGCGGCCGGCGATCGCGGACGCGCGCGGCTAGAGTCTGCCGCCCGCGCTCGGCTAAAGCCTCCCGCATCCGCTCGCGCGAACTCAGGCGAGCTACGGCGAGGGACGCCGAAGCGCCTTCGGCGCGAAGGCGGCGCGCTCCTATGTTTAGCGGACGGCGCCAGCCGTACGCAGACGGGAAATCTCGTCGGTGCTCAATCCGAGCTCGGCGAGCACGGCGTCGGTATGCTCGCCAAGCAGCGGCGCCCGGCGCCTGACGTCCGGCGGCGTTTCGCTCATCTTGATCGGCGATCCGAGCGCGCGAATCCGGCCAAGCGTTGGATGATCGACGTCGACAACCATCTCCCGCGCGCGCACCTGCGTATCCGAAAATACCTGCGCGTAATCGTTGATCGGTCCGCAGGGGATATCGTTCGCCTCGAAGATCGCCAGCCAGTGGTCGCGCGGCCGCTCGATCGTGATTGCCTCTATCTGTCGAGCAAGCTCGTCACGATGTCGAACGCGGCTCGCGTTGACTGCGAACTTCGGATCGGCGCTCCATTCAGGATGACCGAGCACTTCGCAGATGCGTCGAAAGATGCGCTCGTTGGCGCCGCCGAGCGTCACATAACCGTCGGCACATCTGATCGCCTGGTACGGCGCGTTCATGCGGTGCGCAGAACCCAACGCCGAGGGAACGCCGACGCCGGAAAAGTATTCAGTCGCCTCCCACACCGACAGTGCAACGCCTGCATCCACCAGTGCGGTGTCGATCCGCTGACCGGCGCCGCTGTGGTGCCGGTGTTCGAGCGCAGCGAGGATGCCCACGACCGCGAAGAGGCCCGCGCCCAGATCAGTCAGCGGCACGCCGGCCTTCACGGGCGGGCCGCCGGGATTGCCGGTGACCGACATGATCCCGGAGACTCCCTGCGCGATCAGATCGAAGCCACCCTTCTGATGCGATGGTCCCGTCTGCCCGTAGCCAGATACCGATGCGTAGATCAACCTGGGATTCCGGGCGGACAACGCGGAGTAACCCAGTCCGAGCGACTCCATCACGCCCGGGCGGTAGTTCTCGATTAGGATGTCACTCGCAAGCGCCGCCCGCGTGGCGACGTCGAGGCCCTCCGGCGTTTTCAGGTTGACGACGACGCTGCGTTTGCCGCGGTTGACGGCGTTGAATGCCGGCGTATCGCTGCCGACTGCGCCAGGCATCTGACGGGTCGAGTCGCCGCCAGGCGGCTCCACCTTGATGACGTCGGCGCCGAGGTCGGCAAGGATCATCGCGGCGAATGGTCCAGCCATGACCTGCGTGAGATCCAGAACCCGAAGACCTGACAGACATGCGGTCATCTGATTGAATGGCGCCTATGACGACAGCGTTCGACGTGGACGGCCCGCTCGCGATTCTAACGTTTAACCGGCCCCAGGCGCGCAACGCGATGACGTGGGAGATGTACGATGCGCTTGTCGAAGCCTGCGAACGCGTCGACGGCGACGCGACGATCCGCGTGCTCGTTCTTCGGGGCGCCGGCGGCCAGGCGTTCGTCGCCGGCACCGACATCTCGCAGTTCAAGGCCTTCCAATCCAGAGACGACGGCCTCGCTTACGAGAAACGTCTCGACACGGCGCTGGACCGGCTGGAACGTCTGACCAAGCCCGCGATCGCCCAGATCGAAGGCGTCGCCGCGGGCGGCGGCTGCGCGATTGCGATCTGCTGCGATCTCCGAATTGCCACGCCAGTGTCAACGTTCGGCATCCCCGTCGCCAGAACACTCGGCAACTGTCTGTCGGGCGCCACCTACAGCCGGCTCGTTGATCTCGTTGGACCCGGGCGGACGAAGGAAATCCTCTTCACCGGCCGCATGCTGTCCGCCGCTGACGCTGTCGCTGCCGGCCTCATCAACCACATCGTGGCGTCATCCGAGATCTCGACCGTCGTTCGCGAGCTGGCTACCACTATCGCGGGGCACGCGCCTCTGACGATCCGTGCGACCAAGGAAATGCTTCGGCGTCTGGCCGTACAGCGCCGGCTGGCCGAGGGTGCGGATGCGGATCTCATCGCGATGTGCTACACGAGCGACGACTTCAAGGAAGGCGTGACGGCGTTTCTGGAAAAGCGGAAACCCGTCTGGCGCGGGCGCTAGTCCCGACTGCGCGTCTACCTCCTCAACTGATCCAGCAGTGGAATGTCCTTGACCGGCTTTGCGGCCGGAAGCGATCGGACGTAGGCGAAGATATCTGCGACTTCCTGGTCGGTCAGAATCTTGTCGGTGAACGCCGGCATTCGACCGGACGGCTGACGCACGTACCGCGTGAAGCTCTGAAGATTCCTGGCGACGACGGCCAGCCTGGCGCCATCGGTGCCGCCCTGTCCCGCGGTCCCGTGACAGAAGAAGCAGGTGTGCTTCTCGTATAGGCGCTTGCCCGCCTCGGCGTTTCCGGTCGGAGCCGTGGCTGGGGCCTGCGCGCCTGACGCGATGACGGTCACGCCCAGGACCACTGACAGGAGGAAAGTCTCAAATCTCAATTCTCAACTCTCAAGGCTCAACTCTCAGGATTCGGCGTCAGCGAGGCTGAGTGACGGTATCGATCAGCACCGGCTCTCCGCGCTTGACGATTTCGATCGCTCGCTTGATTGCCGGAGCGAGATCGGCCGGATTCACGATCGGCCCGATGCCCTGCACGCCGTACGCTTTCGCGAGCGACGCGTAGTCAATGAACGGATCGGCCAGTTCGTTCCCGATGTTCGATCGGCTGACGTCGCGGTTCGCGCGCGCCGCCATGTCGGTGATGTACATGCGCTCCTGGTGGTACGCGCGGTTGTTGTGCATGATCGTCAGGAGCGGGATGCGGTGATGCGCGGCCGTCCACAACACCCCCGGCGCATAGTTCAAGTCACCATCGCACTGGATGTTGATGCTCAGCCGCCCGTGACGCCGGTTCGCCAGCGCGGCGCCGACCGCCGCGGGTGCGCCGTACCCGATCCCGTACGCGCCTGACCAGCCGATGAACTGATAGTGCTTCGTGAAGTCCCACAGGTGGATCGGCCAGTGGCTGACGAACGTGGTGTCCGACACGAGCGACCAATCCTCGTTCTTGATCTGATTCCACAATTCGGCGGACAGGCGGGCAGTTGAAATCGGGCTCGCGTCCCATCCCCAGGCAGCCTCCTCGAGCTTCACGTCGCGCATCCGCCGCGACGCCTCCGCGAGCTTCGCGCCACGCGCATCGAGTGCTCGGCGGCGGTCTGGCGTGATGAGCCGCCGGCAAGCCTCGATCAGCGTTGGCAGCGTGGCTTCCGGATCTCCCGAAATGGCGAGATCGACCTCGTTGTAGCGGCCCGCATCCTGGTAGTTGTTCCGCGTCGACAGCTCCTGGGCGGAAATCGTCGCGAGTTTCGCGCCCGGCTTCGTCAACAGCGCCGCGTCCATCCCGAACCGATTGACGGGCGTCTGCCGGTGGGTGAGCTGGAAGAAGTCCGGCACCTCTAGAGCCAGAATGACATCGGCATCGGCGACGCTCCCGCTGTTCTTCAGCGGGTGCCGCGTCGGAAAATTCATGCGGAGCACGAACTGCCGGCCGTCATGTACCGGCGCCTGCAGCAATTCCGCAAGCTCGACGAGACGCGTGAGCCCGGCGGGCGTCCGCGCGACGCGTCCTGCGACAATGATCGGGCTCTCGGCCGCGACAAGCATCCTCGCAAGCTGCGCTACTGCTTCGGGATCTCCGACCGGCGGGCTCGTGGGCGACAGTCGAGGCACGCGCAGCCGGCGGCGATCCTCCGCCGTGATGCCTTCTTCCTGCAGCACCGCGTCAGCGACGATGACAACCGGACCTTGCGGCGGCGTCATCGCGATCTTGTAGGCGCGGACTCCCGACTCCGCAAAATGTCCCAGCGACACCGGTGCATCGTCCCACTTCGTGTAGTCGCGGACCATGGCGGCGGCGTCCTGCACGCTGTGCGTCCATTCCACATCGCTCCGCCGCCACGCGACGTCGAAGATGTTGCCGAGCAGGAGATACACCGGGACGCGGTCCGCGTACGCGTTGTAGACGGCCATCGACGCGTGCTGGAGGCCGACGGTGCCGTGAGCCATCACGAGCATCGGCTTGCCTTCGATCTTCGCGTAGCCGTGCGCCATCGCCACCGACGATTCCTCGTGGCAGCACGTCAACAGTTCCGGCTTCGTGTTGTCGCCGTAGTTGATTAGCGATTCATGGATGCCGCGAAACGACGAACCCGGATTGGCCGCCACGTACTCGAAGTCGAGCGACTTCAGCACGTCCGCCATGAAATCCGATCCCGGCTTATCAGTGGTGTAGACGTCGGGTTTCGAAGGCGCGCTGGTTTCGGCGGCGGCGAGTGCGCCCGAAGGCGCCGGCGCGGGCTGACGGGAAGGGCCCGTCTGAGGGCCCGAGGCTGTCTGCGCGTCCGGAAGCGCTGGCGAGGCGACCAACGCCGCGGCTCCCGCGGCCGCCCCTTTCAGGAATCGACGACGTCCGACGCCGCGACGCGTGGCGCGAGCCATTGGTGACGCTCCTCTCGTTGCGCGAGCGTGATTCTAACCCGCCTTTTGATCTCAGCTGGCAAACGGACGTTCGGGCCTCATCGTAGGCGCGAGGAGCGCGCCAGTCAGCAGAAGCGCAAGCGAGCCAGCAAACGGCAGGTGCCAGTTGCCCGTGACGTCGGCGATGTAGCCGAACGCGAGCGGAGACAGGATGGCGGCCGCGGCCGAGCCGGTGTTCATCAGCCCGCTGGCCGTGCCGGAATACTTCGGCGCGATGTCCATCGGGATCGCCCACATCGGGCCGATGACGATCTCGGCGAAGAAGAATCCGGCCGCGAGGCTCAGCGTGATCAGCGTGAGGTCCCGGGTCAGGAACATCGGGAGCAGGCAGACGAACGCGCCGAGCAGGCCCGCCATCACCACGTTTCGACGCGCCTTTCGAAGGTCGCCGGTGCGCTCGAGGATTCGATCGCTGAGGGTTCCGCCGAGCAGATCGCCGCCGACGCCCGCGAAGAACACGGCCGACGCGTAGAGCGCCGATTTCTGGATGTCCAGCTTGTATTCGTTGAGAAAAAACGACGGCAGCCAGTTCAGATATAGCCAGAGCGTCCAGCCGTAACAGAAATACACAACCGTCACGGGAAGCATTCGCAGCGTCAGCTGTTTCCACGGCACCTCGGGACGGACCGTCGTGGCACGGACGCCCCGATTGGGCAACTCCTCCAACTCCTCGGCGGTGATGCCACGATGATCGGCTGGGTTGTCCCGAAAATACAGGACCCACACCACGACCCACACGAGGCTGCAGCCGCCGAGGACGACGAAGGCGCCCCGCCACGTCACGACGAGGATGAGTGCGGCGACGAGCGGAGGTGTCACGGCATTGCCGAACCGCGCGAACGCATGCGTAATCCCCTGCGCGAATCCGCGCCGGCCCGCCGACGTCCAGGACTGCATCGCGCGCGTCGCGACGGGGAAGGTCGCGCCCTCGCCCACGCCGAGGAGCACGCGGATCATGAACAGCATCGACAGGCTCGTCGCGAGACCGGTGAGGATCGTCGCCACGGCCCAGATGACGCCGCACGTGAACAGCGTATAGCGCGGGCCGAAGCGGTCGCCGACCCAGCCGCCGAAGATCTGGAAGAGCAGATATGGATACGCGAACGCGGAAAAGACGAGGCCGAGCTGTTTGTTGGACAGATTCAGCTCACGCCGGATGTCGCCTGCCGCGGTCGCGACATTCACGCGATCCACGTACGTGATCAAGTACATGAGGCACAGCAGGCCCAGGACGATCGTCGTGGCGCGGGAGAGTTTCATGGGTGGCGATAGGGTATCTCAGCGCATCCAAAAACCGAGTCGAAACACGAACCAGACGCCACGAAAGCGCGAAAACACGAAAATCAGCACCTCATTTAAGAATTCTGGCTTCGTGCGTTCGAGTTTTCGTGGCGCTTGTTTCGCGTTTCGACAGTCTTCGCTCTCAAAGCAGCGCCCGCAGTAACGTCGCCGGATGCACCGCCGCCACTCGCGTGAAATGTTCGACCTGCTGACGGCACGATATCCCGGGCGCGACGAGGACGTCCCCCTCCTTCATCGCGCGAGCCGCCGGGAGCAGGCGACGCTCGCCGATCTGCTTCGAGATCTCGTAATGCTCCTTCGCGTATCCGAACGAGCCGGCCATCCCGCAGCAGCCGGCGTCGAGGTCCTGGACGACACACGAGGGAATCCTCGACAGGAGGGATTTCGTGGACGGCAGCAGCCCCATCGCTTTCTGATGACAGTGGCCGTGGAGTAGCACCCGCGGCGGACCGCTCCGGAGATCGAGCGGCCGAGCATCTGACTGGCACGTGCGTTCGACGAGGTCCTCGAAGAGCACGCATGCGTCAGCAACCACGCGAGCGCGGCGTTGCTTTTCACCGCGGAGGAGCGCGGGCGCGTCCTCGCGAACGGCCGACAGACAACTCGGCTCGAGGAACACTATCGGACGCCCGGCAGACGCCGACGCGTACAGCGCCTCGGCGTTGGCAGCCGCAAGATCCCGCGCGTCATCGAGCAGCCCCTGGGAAATCAACGGACGTCCGCAGCAGACGTGCGGGACGAGCTCGGTCGCGACACCGACTGCGTCGAGCACCGTCACCGCATCGGCCCCGATTTCGGGGTGGTTGTAGTTCGTAAACGTGTCGCAGAAAAGAACGGCTCGCGACCGAGCCTCTGCCTCCGGGCGACGCGTGCGGGCGAAGCGCACCGAGAACGTCTCGCGGCTCCATGGCGGCAGTGTGCGACGGCGATCGACGGCAAACACTCGTTCGCCGAGCCAACGCGCAGGCGCACTACGCGCGACCGTGTTCGAGAGAGGCGCAAAGCGGCTCCCCCATTTCGACAGGTCGTGAATGCGGCCGATGGCCTTCGCCCGAACGGGAACGCCGTGCTTCCGCCAGTACTCGGCGAGAAACTCGCTCTTGAATCGCGCGACGTCGACACCGACGGGACACTCCGCCTTGCAGGCCCGGCATTCCAGACACAGATC
>AR_comb_assmDRAFT_10120344_pt1 | contig 12655 bp, 8 predicted proteins | sample ArasoioldDNA_FD_10543 | JGI IMG/M metagenome (IMG submission 10543) | reverse complement strand
TCGACGATCCGCTCGCAGCGCGCCGACAGCAGTGGCCCCTCGTCACCGCCGTCGTTCCTGACGCCGGCGACATGCCCCATCAAGTGGCGCAGTGTCACTGGCCACTGCTTCTTCGGGAACTCAGGCACATACGTCTGAATCTGGTCGTCGAGCGAGAGCCGGTTCTTCTCGAGCAGCAGACCGACCGCCGCGGAGGTGAGCGCAATGGAGGCGGTTCCAATCCTGAATCGCGTGAGCGGCTCGACGGGCGTCCGCTTCTCGAGATCCGCCCAGCCAAAGCCTTCGGCCCACACCATGTCGCCATCGACACCGACCGCTACTGAGATTCCGGGCAGGTTCTGCTCGGTGACACCCGCACGGGCGATCTGCCGCCCCTGCTCCACCGCGTCGGCCCACTTTGGCAATGGGGCCGAATGGGCGACGGACGGCACCTTCTGCCGGTCCGGGTGCAGGGGCGTCGCAGTGGCGCTGACGTAGGCAAAAAGCCCAAGAATCGCCGCCAGCACGAGGCCGACGGCCAGGACGAACAACGCGAGCCAGGTTTGGGTCCGACTCCTCGACACGTTTCCTCCACGTTCCTCAGTGCAGAACTTGCTTGTTAACTTTATAATACAAAGTTATCTGCGTCAAAGGGTCGAGGTGCCGTACTGCCGGCGGCTCTATGCGCCTGTCTGGCGCCCACGCCGGACTATCTCCGAGGATCTCTCCACCAACTGGCGTGCCTGCTTCACCTGCTCTCGTTCGACGCGCAAGTCAATCCGCGTGATGTCCGGCCGGAAGAAGAGTGCGACGGTCCAGTCGAGGACAATGCGCAGCCGCCGCTCCCAGCGCGGCATCTGAAAGAGGTAGTAGGTTCGCCGCAACCACCAGGCGACGAAGCCCGTGAGTCGCACACCGAACACGAGCGCGACGGCGCGCGTATGCCCGAGCGACGCCATGGTGCCGAGGGATCGGAACATGAACGGCGAGGGAGCCCGCCCGTCGAGGGCCGCCCTGATGTTGCCCGCGAGGTGCCGCCCTTCACGGACGGCATGCTGGGCCAGCGCCGGGTACGGACGGCCGTCCGGGCCCGGAATTGCCGCACAGTCGCCGAGCGCCCAGACCTGGGGATGGCTGCGGCTCCGCATCGTGGCGTCGACGGCGATCCGGCCACGCTGATCGCGTAGGACAGGGATGGCGCTCGCGACGGCGCTCGGAACGATGCCCGCCGTCAGGACGATGGTGCCGGCGTCGATGGTGTCGTTCTCGAGCCGCACGCGTCCGGCCTCGATCGAGCGGGCCGCCGTCGAGACCTGGATGTCAACCCCGCGCCGCTCAAGCACGCGCGCCGCCGTGGCCGCCAGCGTCGCGTCGATCTCTGGCAGAATCCGCGGACCGGCCTCGAACACCCGAAAGGAAACCTCGTCGCGCCGGATGCGCGGATAAAAGCGCAACACGTCGTCGGCAAACGCCGTGAGCTCACCCACCAGTTCTATACCGACCAGTCCGCCGCCGATCACCACAACACTCAGGCACCCGCGCCGCTCGGCCTCGTCCGCGGCTGCGTCCGCGCGTTCGAAGCATTCGATCAGGTGATTCCTCAGCACCAGCGCATCGGCCATCGTCTTGAACGTCAAAGCGTTCGGCGAGCCGGGAATCAGCCCGTCGTTCGTCGACGCGCCAAGCGCGACCACCAGATGGTCGTAGGGCAGCTCGTACGCGCCGCCTTCAGGAGCCACGGCTCGAACGAGTTGTCGTTCGACCTCAACCGATTGGACAGTGGCTTCGATGAAGCGGGCTCGTTGAAGTGCGGCGCGGATGGGCTGCGCGCAGTGTCGCAGCTCCAACCTGCCGGAGCATGCCTCGAACAGGAGCGGCGTGAGCATGAAGAAATTCTCGCGGCTCACGAGAGTGATTTCGACATCAGAGCGCCGCCGCAAGACTCTCTCGAGGCGCCGCACGGTCGCCACGCCGCCGAATCCCCCGCCGAGCACCACTATGCGCATGTTCCCTCCTGAATGGCGCTTTACAGATCCATGATGAACCCGTTTTGAACATGCGCGGCCGGCGTGCAATCGTTCAGGAGGCTCAGCAATTCGGGCCGGCTGTGGTGGCCACGCGAATCCATCAGCACGGTAGACACGTCGCAAATGTCGCTGGCTGTGTCAACGCGCGGCGCGACCGCGGTGTGACGTGACGCGCCACGCGAATATTCGGCACAGGCAGTCACGCGGCTGCGTGACTGCCCGCCGCTTTCAGGGGCTATGAGGTTTTGCGTGCGGTCTCAGGTGGCTGCCCCGGCGCGCCGGGGGAGTTTCCAGCCAGGGCGCGGGAAATGGCAGGTATACCCGCTTGGGTAGCGCTCGAGATAGTCCTGGTGCTCCGGTTCGGCCTCCCAGAATTCGCCGGCGGCCGAAACCTTCGTCACAACCGGGCGTGGCCACAGGCCGGAGGCGTTGACATCGTCGATCGTCCGGAGTGCCTCGTCACGCTGCGCCTCGGAGACATAGAAAATCTCCGAGCGATACGAAGTTCCGACATCGTTGCCTTGGCGATTCAACGTGGTCGGATCGTGAATCTGGAAGAAGAACTCCAGAAGGTCGCGATAGCTGATACGTGTCGGGTCGAACTCGATCTCGATGGCCTCGGCGTGAGATCCATGGTTGCGATAGGTCGCGTTCGGCACATCGCCACCGGTGTATCCGACACGTGTGCTGACTACACCGGGCAGCTTGCGGATCAGGTCCTGCATGCCCCAGAAGCAACCGCCCGCAAGCACGGCACGTTCACGCTTGCTCGTTTGCATAGGTCCTCTCTTTCCCGACGTTGACCAGGTCGATGAGACCGGAAGCGTAGACGCGGGTCTATTGGACCTAAGGCGCCTTCTTCTTCGGCCCGACGCCCGTGACGACGTTGTCCATCGTGACCTCGGTGCGCGGCGACTCCACGATCTTGGTCGCAACAAGGTTCATGCCCTGACGCAGTTCCATCGCCTCGAGCTTCTTGCCCTCCACATCGAACTTGAATCCGCTGGGGATATCGTACTGTTTGTTCTCGCCGTTCTCGAGAGTCAGGATAACGCTCGTCGGCGAGGCGACCCAGACTTTGCCCTTCAGGGTCGTGATCGTCCGGTCGATAACTGGCGTCTCTGTCACGGTCACATCAGCTGTCAGCACGGTGCCGATCGGGGCTTTGTTCAGCGGCATCACGACTCCATCGATCGTGGCCGTCTTTCCGGTCTTCAGCACGAAGAGCCTGTAGGTTCCGCTCGGGATCATCTTCGCGATGAGGTAGTCGCCCTGAAGGTAGGCGACTTCGCCCTTCAGCTGAGTCGTCGTGACCTTCGGTGCGCCAGGTACTGACTGCTTGGCCTGCGTGGCCTGGGCCTGGACACTCACCGCCAGGCTCAGCGCCGCGGCTGCGACGGCAAGAACGCGCATCATCCCGCTGAATGACTGTGTCATCTTCGTTTCTCGCTTCCTCGGGCCCTCCGGAAATCCGGCGCCTCCGGCGGTGAGGGTGAGTCCGCCGTAAGCCCATCAACGAGCTCGAACGGAGGGGAGGTTAGCAGATGCGCTGGCGGCCCGCTAGTAGACGGGGAACAAATCGCCCCACGCTGATGAGCTTGGCGCCCGGCGCGTCTCGGCCAGCGCAACTAGGCGACACTTTCCGTGTTCGTGGAGATGTCGGATTCACCTGGAGCTGACGCCAATGCCATTCAACACTCGGTCGTTCCCATGGTTGAGCGACGCGCGACAAGACATGATCCACGCGGCACGGCTGCTGCGCCGCAATCCGATCATGACGATCACGGCAACGGTGTCGCTCGCCATCGGCATTGGCGCCAACTCGACGGTCTTCACCGTCGCGAACGCGCTCCTCTTCCAACCGCCTCCAGGCGTCGTCGAATCGTCCCGTCTCGTGGACATCGGCACCACCCGGGGCGGAGTGGGCTTCGGCCCCAGCTCGTACCCGGATTATCTCGACCTCCGTCGGCGCGCCACCTCCTTCGACGGCGTCTACGCGTATTCGCGGTTTCCTCAGGCAATGAGCCTTGGCGGCGACGTCACCCGTATGGGCGCTGACAGCATTTTCGGCAACGTCGTGACGGTCAACTATTTCACCGTGCTCGGAGCCGTCCCGGCCGTCGGGCGATTGTTCGGCGCCGACGACAGCGACCAGCCCGGGGCGAATCCAGTTGCCGTGCTGAGTCATCGCTTGTGGACAAGGCGCTTCAACGCGGATCCCGCCGTCATCGGCCGGACGTTGACGCTCAACGGACATCCCTTCACGGTGCTCGGCGTCGCGGCCGAGGGTTTTCATGGCACGGGTGTCCGCGCGCTCGATGTGTGGGTGCCGATGGGCATGGCGGCCGCCGTCACCTCTCGAGGGACGGCGACACTCACGGACCGGGGGGCCCGCCCGTGGCTGATCGGCGGGCGTCTGAAGCGGGACGTCGCAATTTCTCAAGCCGCCGCTGAAGCGGATGTGATTGGGAGGACGCTCGAACACGAGTATCAGGAACAGAATCGCCAGACGGGATTGCGGGTGCTGGCGTCCTCGCCCGTTCCGGGAAATGCCGGACCGCTCATCGCATTCCTCATGCTCTTCATGGCGATCGTTTCGATCGTCTTGATCATCGCGTGCACCAACGTCGCTGGCGTACTTCTCGCGCGCGCGACTGCCCGGCGACAGGAAATGGCGGTGCGCGTCGCGATTGGGGCGGGACGCGGACGACTGATCAGGCAGCTGCTCACCGAAACGGTGCTGCTGTTCGTGCTTGGCGGAACAACCGGTCTCACGCTGGCCTGGGGAATGACGTCCGTGTTGGTCTCCCGACTGCCCACGCTGCCGTTTCCTGTGTCTCTGTCGCTCACGCTTGATGGCCGCGTGATCGCCTGTACTGCGGCACTCTCCTTTGTGGCGGCGTTGCTGTCGGGACTGGCGCCAGCGGTTGACGCGTCGAAGGCGGAGGTCCTGCCGGGCCTGAGAAACGACACTCCGCGCGTCGGCCGCCTGCGCCTGCGGCACGCGTTTGTCATCGGCCAAGTCGCCTTCAGCATCGTCCTCATCATCGCCGCTGGCCTGTTCGTACGCGCGCTCCACCGGGCCGCTTCGATCGATCCGGGTTTCGATTCGCATGGTGTCGAACTCATGTCCATCGACCTGACGCAAGGCGGCTATACCAGCACGACAGGCCGGCCCTTCGTTCGCGAACTGGTGGATCGCGTTCGCCTGTTGCCGGGCGTGCAGACGGCGACGATCGCAAGTGCCCTGCCTGGCGGATTCGAGGTCAGGCGGGAAGCGCTGAGCGTTCCAGGCAGCTCGTCCTCGACCGGCCAAGGCTTTGTCACCGTGGATTGGAACGTGGTCGAGCCCGGTTATTTCGCCACATTGCAGACTCCGATCGTCGCCGGAAGAGATTTCACGGCCGACGACCGCGACGGAACGCCGCCGGTCGCGATTATCAGTGAGTCGGCGGCGCGGCAGTTCTGGCGGGAAGAAAATGCCGTCGGCAAATACTTGTTGCAACCGACCTGGGGTCCGCAAGGGGCGACACATCCAATGCGGACGCTGCTCGTGGTGGGGGTCGCGCGCGACATACAGTCGAGCAGCCTAATCGATGGTCTGGCGCTGGCGTTGGTGTATGTCCCCTCCCAGCAGCAATATCTGCCGAGCATGACTATCGTTGTGCGGACGACCCGCGGGCAGCGTATCGCTGACGAACTCCGGGCGTTGCTCGCATCGATGAATCCAAATTTACCAATCATCACCGCGCAGACGCTCGACGACTCCGTCGCGCTTGGCCTGGCGCCTCAGCGCGCCGCCGCATCAGTTGCGGGCAGTCTCGGAATCGTCGGGGTGATGCTCACGGCGATCGGGATTTACGGCGTGATGGCATACGCGGTCACGCGCCGGACCCGCGAGATCGGCATTCGTCTCGCACTCGGCGCACGACGAGCCGATGTCATCAGAATGGTCTTGCGCGAGGGATTGTCCCTCACCGCGATCGGGTCGGCGATTGGTGTGATCCTCGCCGCGGCCATGAGCCGCGTGCTTGCAGGCTTTCTCTTCGGCATTCGGCCGATCGATCCACTGACCTTCGCGGGGACGACCGTGCTATTCACGGTCATTGGCCTCGCGGCGTGTTCCGTGCCCATGCTCAGGGCGACGCGCATTGACCCGACCCGCGCGCTCAGGCACGAGTGATCCTTTGCCTGGCGGCTCGGCGCTGCCGTTCAGGACATCCGGTCACTTCTTCAGGCTGGCCGTCCAGTTCAGCACGACCGTAAACGGCACCGATGCGCTCGGCCCGGCCGGCGTCACGAGCAGGAATCGCTTGCCGTCTGCGGCTACGTCGACGGCAAGCGTTCCAGGCGGCGTCTGAAAGAGCGGCGACGGCGTCCCGGACTGGAATCGCGGGCTGGTGATCACGTCGACGGCCATCAGTTTCCCGCCCGGCGCGAGATAAAAGAGCTCGCGGCCATCACCACGCCAGCGTGGTGCGCTGCCGCCGCCGCGGGACACCAGCACACTTTCTCCCGTACTGGCTGACCCTCCGCTGAAGTCGGTCGCAAACTCGCGGACGTACACTTCCTGCACGCCTGACTGATTCGAGACGTAAGCGACCCATCGCCCCATTGGCGAAAACCTGGCCTGCTCCTCGTTGAATCCACGGGTGTCGCGTATGAACGGCACCGGTTTTCGCTCGTGGCCTGGAAGCACTCCGAGATCCAGGCTCCCCGGTCCCGAGGCCGCCGCGGCGTACCCGGCGTAGAGGAGAAACCGTCCGTCAGGCGACCAGCTGGTCGCCCAGAGAGATGAGGCGCTGTTCGATCGCAGCAACTCCTCTTCGTCGCCCTCTCCGGTGGCGAGCTTTTGACGAAGACTGCTGTTGTTGAACGTGAAGACAATGCGCGTGCCGTCTGGAGACCAGACCGGGAACTCGGCAAGGCCGCCGCCGAGTGTCAATCGCGTGGCCCCGCTGCCCCGCGTCAGATCGAACAGCCACAAGTCGATCTTGGTCGTATCCAGTGGATTGGTACGGGGCGCGACCGCGCGAGTACCGTCCGGGGAAAGCGCGACGCCCCGAAACCCGCCCGGTTCCGACGCGCGGCCGGATACGGCGCCCAGTCGGTCGAACCAGGTGAGCTGGGAATCTGTGTCGGCCGTGCGGTAGACGAGCACGTCGTTGTTGGACACTGAAAAGTAGGCGCCGTCACGAAAGGAGCCGACCCGTTCCGCCACGGGCACCGGCTCGCCGGCGAGCGCGAGGCGCCGCTCGTCGAACGGCTGCGCGATGAGGGTCCCTTCGCGAAGGAACAACAACCGTCCCGGACCGGAGTTGGTGGCCGGCGCGTACGTCAGTCCGATCTCGTACGGCATGAGACGCTCCAGGCTTTGTGCCTCAGGCTTCGCGTCGAGCGTGCCGATAAAGATGCCGCTGGACTCCGGCGCGGCAGGCGACACGCGCAGGTAGACAAAGTGCCGGCCGTCAGGGAGAAAGGTCGGCAGCAGATGGAATTCCTCTTTCCGCGATGCGTCGAGCGAGGTGAGTGGAGACGCGGCGCCGCCGCTGTCGCGGACGCGCAACAGGCCGCCGAAGTTCCCGAAGATGATGTCGCCGTCGCGATTCCACGATCCGCCCACGGCGACGCTGCCGCTCGGCAGATCGCACAAGGTTTGCGGCAGGCCGCCCGATACGTCCAGCTTCTTGAGCCTGCCGCCGGCATCGAACGCCACGAACCGTCCGTCCGGAGACCAGAAAGGAGGAGGCGTGACAGCGGTGAGCTCGGCACCGGGCAGGGGCCGAACTTCCAGGGAATCCATGGTCCGGATCCAGAGCCGGGCGATCCCGTCCGAACCGCGACCCGCGAACGCCAGGTGACGGCCATCTGGAGAGACGCTGAAATTCCCCGGTCCGGCGAATTCGACGGTCGGCGCCACCTGGAAGCGAATCGAGCCGGGCGCCGGAGGGCGCTCGCGGACGCGCCGAAACGCGAGGGGCGCCAGGGTCGCGAGCAGCAACACGGCGACGGCCCAGCCGATCCACGCTCTGCGGAACGAAGGTCTGACGGCAGACGCCGCTTTGGAGACGCCCGACGCGTCCGAGAGGCCCTGCAGCGCGAAGGCGAGATCGCTGGCGGTCTGAAATCGTTCCGACGGCCGCTTTTCCAGGCAGCGATTGACGATCCTCACGAGGTCGGGTGGGACGGCAGCTCCAACCGCGCTGAGTTCGGGCGGATCCTCGTTGAGGATCGCCGTCATGGTCTCCGGCGCCGTGTCGCGGGAAAACGGGCGGCGCCCAGACAGCAGCTCGTAGAGGATCGCACCAAGCGCAAACAGATCCGCGCGGTGATCCACGGGTAGCCCGCGCACCTGTTCTGGCGCCATGTAGCCGACGGTGCCGAGCACGACCCCCGGCTGCGTCGGCGCCGGCGCCGTAGCGACCGAATTCGAGCCTGCGAATTGATCCTGGGTCAGCTTCGCCAGGCCGAAGTCGAGAATCTTGACCCGGTTATCGCCGGTCACGAAGACGTTCTCCGGCTTGAGATCCCGGTGCAAAATCCCTTTTTCGTGCGCCGCGGTGAGGCCGTGCGCTATGGCAACCGCATACTGAATCGCCTTGCGGACGGCGATCGGGCCCGCGTTCACGCGCTCGCGAAGGGTCTCTCCTTCGAGCAGCTCCGACACGATGAACGGCGCATCGGCGTCGGTGCCGATGTCGTGCACGGCGAGGATGTTCGGGTGGCTCAGTGCGGCGGCCGCGCGAGCCTCCTGCTCGAAGCGGTCGAGGCGATCGATATCGGCAGAGAAGACCCCGGGCAGGACCTTGATCGCGACGTCACGCCCGAGCCGCGGATCGCGTGCCCGGTACACCTCGCCCATGCCGCCGGCGCCGAGCGCGGACACGATCTCGTAGGGCCCGAGGCGAGCGCCCGGTTTCAGCGGCAAAGGAGTGACGGGCGATTATAGAGGAAAGCGTGACGCGAGCGCGCAAGAACGCAGCGGCAACCCGCGGTGTCCTCAGCGCCCCACCGCGAAGAGCGCGTCGTCACTTCGCAGGAACAACCGCCCTTGCGCAATTGCCGGCGAGGCGAGAAAGCGCCCGCCGAGCTCGTTGCGCGACAGGACCTCGGGACTGCGGCCGGCCCGCAGCACGAACGCTTCTCCAGTCTCGCTCAGCAAATAGATCTTGCCATCTCCGGCGACTGGTGAGGCGAAGAACAGACCGCCGAGCCGATGGCGCCACACGGCCTCGCCGGTCCGCGCATCGGCGCAGGTCACGACACCGACCTCGTTCGTCATGTAGAGCAGGCCGTCGTAGTAGACAATCGACGGCACGTACGACGCGCCGGACGCCGCTCGCCACTCGACGTGCGTCGCCGTGACGTCGCCGCGGCCGCCTGGCCGGATGGCGAGGTAGTCGCTGTTGCGATAGCCGCGGCTGAGGAAGATCCGGCCGTCGTGGAAGACCGCGGACGGTATCGGCGTCTGCCGCTCGCTGCCGGTATACCAGAGGAGCTTCCCCGTCTTTGGATCATAGGCGTCGATGCGCTCGGAGGAGTTAACCACGAGCTCGTCGCCTTGCGGCGCCGTCACGACGAGCGGCGTGCTGTGAGAGACGCGTCCAGATCCGCGGTCGACCTTCCACCGCTCCTTCCCCGTGCGCGCGTCGAGCGCCAGCAGGTACGAAGCGCTGCGATGATCGCACAAGAAGATGACGAGATCGCCATGGAGCGTGGGCGAGCTGCCGTGTCCCCATTGGGTCTGGAACGGTGAGTATTCCTTGCCGAGATGACGCGTCCAGACCATCCGCCCGGTCATGTCGAGCGCCACGACCTGGCCGTTACCAAACCAGCCGTACACGCGCTCGCCGTCAGTTGCCGGTGTCGGCGTCGCCAGGTTGTGCTTCTCGTGAAGATCGGAGAACGGCCCGGTCGCGGGGGTCTTGTGCTCCCACAGCCGTTGGCCGTCCGATCGCCGGAACGCCTCGACGACGAGCCAGATCGCGGTGGGGTCCCGATCGGAACCTGCTCGATCGGTCTCGGGACGTCGGCCGCCAATCGGGGTCTCGCGCTCGGCGAGCGCGCGTTCGTCGCGCGCGAGCTGGGGATGTCCGGCTCTGACGGTCGGCGTGCCGCCGATTTGCGAGGTGACGATGACACGATCGCCCCAGACGATGGGCGACGAGGTGCCGAGCCCCGCGAGCGGCGCGCGCCAGGCGAGGTTGTCGCTCGCGCCCCACGTCGTGGGTAGACCCGACTCCTGCGACACGCCCCGACTGGACGGCCCGCGCCACTGCGGCCAGTTCCCAGCCGCGAGGTCGACTCCGGACAAGACGAGAACAGCCAGCCAAATCAGCGCGGCCGCCGAACGCGCGGCTCGCCACGCTGATGCACCGGTCAGAATGATTGGGAGAGTGCTACCGCGCGGGCTTTCGACCGACATCAGGAGATTATCGCTGAACGTAGACGGCGGCCAGAATCATCGGACGCGACGTCACTTAGTAATGTTCCCACGTGACGGACCAGTGTTCGTCGGGCCGCGCGGACTTCAGGATCAGTCGCCCCTCCGGCGTGAACTGGTACACGCGCGGCAAGTCCTTACCGACGAGGAGGTCGCGCGTCACCGAGCCTTGCACGTGATGCGTCACCGTGTGCGCCGCTTCGTCGACGTCGTAGCTGCCGAAGGACGCCTCGTACCCGTTCTGGACGTACTCATTCGAGAGCGCCGTCTCCGACTTGGGGTACATGAGCTGCACGGACATGTGACCGTCACGTGTATAGATCAGGATGCCAGTCGGTTGAGGGCCCGACATGGGCCTGCCATCCGGGCCAGCCGCGTCGATGCGTACCAGGTGCCATGCCCCGACCAGCCGATCCCTTGCCGAATTCTGGGCGGCAGCCGTCGTTCTCGCCGAATGCGCGTATGTCAGCCCGGCAACGGCCAGAACCCAGACGAACGCCCCCAGGGTCACAGCCCTCATCGTGAATCTCCTTGCCGACGGCCGCTCACCGGCCCACCAGCTGTTGATGGAACGGTGAGTAACGGGCGCCAGCGATCGTGATCTTCGACGATGCGTCTTCGAGCGCGCGGACATCGTCCGCCGTGAGTTCCACTTGCGCTGCGGCGAGATTCTCTTCCAGGCGAGACAGCTTGGTCGTGCCCGGGATCGGTACGATCCACGGCTTCTTTGCGAGGAGCCAGGCCAGGGCGATCTGCGCCGGGGTGAGCTGCTTCTGTGCGGCGAAGGTGCTGATCACGTCGACCAAACCCTGGTTCGCTTGACGGTTCTCTTGGCTGAACCGCGGAACGGTGCTGCGAAAGTCCGTGGCGTCGAACTTCGTGTCTGGATCGATCTTGCCGGTCAGGAAACCTTTACCCAATGGGCTGAACGGGACAAAGCCGATCCCGAGCTCTTCGAGTGTCGGCATCACCGTCCGTTCCGGCTCTCGCCAGAAGAGCGAATATTCGCTCTGGAGCGCAGCAACGGGCTGAACGGCATGCGCACGGCGGATCGTCTGTGCGCTCGCTTCGGAGAGACCGAAGTGTTTTACCTTGCCTTCCTGAATCAGTTCCTTGACGGCGCCGGCGACATCCTCGATCGGAACGTTGAGATCGACACGATGTTGATAGAAGAGATCGATGGCGTCCACCTTCAACCACGTCAGCGATGCCTCTGCGACTTGCTTGATGTGTTCCGGGCGACTGTTCAATGAGGTCCACTTCCCACCGTCGCTGGCGTTGGCCTCCCAGCCGAATTTCGTGGCGATGACGACGGTTCCGCGGAACGGCGCGAGCGCCTCACCGACGAGTTCCTCGTTCTCCAGCGGGCCGTACACCTCGGCGGTGTCAAAGAATGTGACGCCTCTGTCGACGGCAGCGTGAAGCAGAGCAATCATCTCCGTCTTGTCCTTTGCCGGCCCATAGGACCAGCTCATGCCCATGCAGCCGAGGCCGATCGCCGACACTTCAAGGTCGCTGCGCCCAAGTGTTCGTTTCTGCACCGCACTCCTCCTGCCGGCAGCGAGCAAGCAAACCCGCATGAGCCCGCCTCTCCGCCTATCCGAACGATAAAGAAGGAGGAGGCGTCCAGGCTTTCCCGATCCTGCCGATTTTTTGCCCGATCCTGTCTGAGCCCCACGTTTTGTGCTCACTACGTTGAGTCTGGCGCTAAGCTCTCGGCAGGCAGGCAAGGAAAGGTTTGGTTTAGTGGATCCGCCGGTCATCGAGCTGAGAAGGGAGCTTGCCTCGCACATCGCCGCACATGCACGAGCTGTCGGCGAGAACCAGACGGCGATTCCTGGCTTGGTGCTGTTCCGCCGGACAACTCCTACGGCCTGTTATCGAGGCACGTACGAACCCAGCCTCAATGTGTTCGCGCAAGGACGAAAGCGCATCAAGCTTGGCGGGACGACATATCTCTGTGACGGATCGTCGTTTCTCTTGTCCTCGATCGACGTTCCCGTGGAGAGCCAAATCATCGAGGCCTCGACAGATGTGCCTCTGCTCTCTCTCTTGCTGCGCCTGGACATGCCGACCGTGCGCGAGATCATCACGAGCGAGGAACTACCCGAGTTCGAACGGCTCGCGGGCGCGCCGGGCCTGACCATCGGCGAAACCACGGTTGGACTTCTGGATGCGTGCTGTCGGCTCATCAAGCTGCTGGACA
>AR_comb_assmDRAFT_10500315_pt1 | contig 12659 bp, 10 predicted proteins | sample ArasoioldDNA_FD_10543 | JGI IMG/M metagenome (IMG submission 10543) | reverse complement strand
AAATGAATGCTCCGATAAATAGTAACTATAGGTAAGGTTGGAAAAAATCCACAATAATTTGCCACATTATACCATAAACTGGAAAACTATCACAAATTCTCGGAAATTCAACATAATGCTAAATCGGTAATGTTCAATATTTTAGTAATACAAATGTCTAAATGTAAATTAATAATGTTAAATATTTTAGTAATACAAATGTCTAAATGGGTTACTCTTAATGTTTTAATTTGATACTTGTACTAAAGAATTTTTATATTAAAACGAACCTACAATTTTTACTTTTGAAATATATTACATTGATAATATTCATGTTTTGTTTATCATTAGTTAATCCGATTTATACCACTTTACCCTTTTCATTAGACGTCTCAGGATTAACAATTTCTAATACGTCTCCGCAATCGGAGGTATGCGGAGATAGACAGGACAACGACTTGAACGGATTAGTTGACGAAAGTTGCCCCGTCAATTCATCTTCAGTAGGGATTCCGGCTGCTAATTTTAACAAGTCAAAGACTCTCCGAATTGCAATAGTGGGTGACGTTGACTCCAATCAAGGATTGACAAAACAGTTGGAAATCGCAAATCACTACAATGTCCAGGCATTGATAATACCAGGAGATTTTGAGTATACTAATGGAAAGGAGGTACTCTCTAATCTTCAATCTCATGGATTTACGAAAGAAAATATGGATATCGTTGTTGGAAATCACGATTCGGGTAAAGAAGTGCAGACATGGTTAGGTAACAATAGAACGTTTGGGGAAGTTAAATTTGATTTTTCTGGTGATAAACTTGCTTTGTTCAATATAGATGCAAATATAAAGTTTGATTGTATCAGTCCACAATTCGAAATCGTGAAGGCGCAAATTGAATCAAACAAGGCATTTTACAAGTTCGCAGTCGTTCATCAACCATTTGTGACTGTAAAAAGTGATCATCCTCCTAATGGTGAGTTTAATTGTTACGATCCGCTATTTAGGGAAGGCAAAATTAATGGTGTATTACAAGCCCATAACCACAATTATCAGAGGTTCAACATTAACGGCTTGTTGTACGGAGTATTTGGTACTGGAACACATGATACTGGATCCAGTATGTATCCTTTAGAATCTACTACTTGGGAAGGAAATGATTGCCTAAAATGCATTACTGGCGAAAACGGAATTACAATTATAGATCTTCAATTTAATGATAAGAATTCCAAACATTTTGTTGGATGGTTTCTAGGCATGAATCAGAAAGTGCTTGACGGATTCGAATCTTATTTTCCATAATTAAGATTAAAATTATGAGCGATCAGAAGAAAAAAAATTAGTCTTTAGAAATGGACACTGCTTCACGAGCGATTCCATTGTTATCATAAAACATAAATTCGTAATTCAGATACGTTACGAACAGAATTAGCAATCACGAGACCGGGTTTTTACCTTCTTAATTATGAGTAACAGTAACAAAATAAGTAAAATGAAGATTGTAATCAAGGACGTTAGTGATTGTCTTGATATAAAAGAAAAAGATCTTATCAAATCTCTGATATACACATGTGCGAAATTTTAACATTTTACTTGTCGAAACTCAATCTCCAAATATCATAACATGCAATTTTAGTCAATTGTACCACAATCTTTTTTAGTGTACTTGAATACGAACTAATGATGACGTATTACAACGTCTCAGTTACTGCTATTGGTATCATTCTTAGCGCACTGATCTTATTCATTTCTGGGCTAAATATATCCCATGGCCTGAGCAGCATGACACCTAGCATATCAAACCTTGCGAGCGAAGGCGGAATAGCCCAAGACATTTATCAAAATAAAATTATGACTTTTGGTACTAATGTGAAAAATATTGTGCTGCTCATTCCTAACGAGGGTCACGAATCGCCTACTCTACCTCAAGAACAGAGGGTTATTAATCAGCCTTATGTGCCCGCAAATATCATCGTAGGTCCTAATACCCAAATTGCTTGGATTAATGGAGACGTAGGTCATAAACATTCCATTACTCTTGTAGATAAAAACTCAGAGCAAGTTTATTCAAGCGGAAAATTTGATTTTAATAGCATAACTAATCCCCTTATACTAAACGATTCTGGAAAGTACATATATTCAGAGTCAAATGTGAATAAAGATGATCCTAAATTTATTATGGAGGGCACCATTCTCGTCCAGAAAGATCTGTCAAAGACCAATCAACTTCCGGAAAGTGTTGGCCTTTTAATGGTTCCTGCAAAGGACTTGAATAAACATGTTTCCGAGTTGACAGGTAACGGAATAGAGGTAATAGACAAGTACACATTCAAGGACTTGCGAGGTGGACAAAAAGGAACTGGGGCTCAGCAGACACTTCTCTTATTGGGTAGCACAAACGCTCAAGAAAAATTAGTCTCGACTTTGACAAGTATCACTCCCACTCTACCATACAGTTAGTTTCATAAATTGCAAATAAGTTAGGTAAAATGTCTCAATCCAAAATTGATTTCAACTAACCAGTATGCAATACTATGAATTAGAAACTAACATCTTAATGTTACCGATATCAGGATAAAAATCATTACTATTAATAATAATAGTCGTAATTACATCGGAATCATAGTTATCATGGAACCTTTTTCTTTGTTATGACGAATTGGTCTTTTTTAGTCAAATTCATATTCTCGTAAAATGTACCAGATAACCTCAAATCCTTTTTTGAACTTTTTATATCGACATTTAGAAAGCCATGGCTCGCGAAATGTTCTATGACGTAGGGGACAGTGCCTGTAAAGTTGTGTAATTCAGCACCTCCTGTTCCTACTGTGATAAATATGGGGCCTTTTGGTTCTTTATATTTAGTATCATGATTATCTGAAATTTCGGGATAATGTAACGGAAAGAATGAAGATTCGTTATAAATTAGTGGAAACGTTCTTTGATAATTGTGATTGTGTGCCTGTAGTACAACGTCTACACTGTAATTATCAAACAAGGGATCATATGTATCTGTTAATTCCGGCTCCGCTAAATGTACTGTAGGAGAAGAATAAAAAGGTCTGAATGAATAAACTATTATCCATTCAATGTTTTTGTTATTGTGTGCCCTGCTTAGATCCTCCGCGACAAAGTTATATTGTTCGGATCCGTGTTTGTATGGAATAATTGAATTTTTGGCAGTAGCCATTGCCAAGAAGTGAACGTTTTGATAATCAAAGGAATAATAGGGTTTTGTTATATTGAAATGTTGAAGATAATCGTTGTACTTTATCATCTTCTTCGTTAGATCATGAACTCCAATTGATATTTTGATCCTTCCAGGATTATCTAATGGCGTTATACTGTTAAGCCAACACGCAGCCGATTTATCATAGGAAAGATCACCCAAGGCTATGACAATCTCGGGATCTTTCTCGGTCATTCCTTGAATTGTTCTATTAGATTCATTGCCACAACCAAAGTCACCAGCAGCAACAAAATTGAAATCATGGATCTTTTCTGCTTTATCTTTAGTCTTTCCTGCGTTTTCTGCATAGGTTAAATTATAATAACATCCAAGCATGACAATAGCAAAAATGATACAAAAACAAACGCAGGCAGCCAAAATCTAACCAGTAAATGTTGGGGCATATACTAAAATTTTGTTATTCTTTCGATCCGATATATACACGTCTCCATCAGTGTCTACTGCCAAATGTTCCGGGTCTTTTAATTGGCCAGCTCCTGCTCCGCCAGAACCAAATTTGGCTAGAAAATTACCATTGCTATCAAACTTAAGTACACGAGGCTGCATACTACATCCCGGGTCTGATTGAGGATCCGTCACGTACACGTTATCATGCTTATCTAATGCAAGGTGTTCAAGATGACAAAACTGATTATTTGCAGATCCTTTAGTTCCCCAAGCCAACAATGGTTTCCAATTATTGTCAAATTTCTGAATACGTTCGTTTCCTCTTTCAGTCACGAAAAAGCTACCTTTTGAATCTTGCTCAATAGTGGTGGGAAGATTAAACTCACCGGGATTATTCCCTAACTTTCCAATTGCCCTTACAAACGTACCGTTTATGTCAAACTGTTGAATACGATTATTTTTGGAATCCGCCACATATACAAATTCTAAATTTCGATCTACTTCTACGTGTCTTGGATTATCAAATTTACCTAATTCGCTGCTTGGATGACTAGCCTCGTTGCCGAATTTTGAAATAAAGTTACCCCTACTATCAAATTGCTGTATTCTGTGGTTCCCCCTATCAGCAACCCAAACATTTCCGTTTGCATCAACATCTAGTCCATATGGTACCAAGAATTGTCCGTCGCCTTGGCCTTTTTCTCCAAACGTAAAAAGATATGTACCGTTTTTATTAAATACTTGAATACGATTACCGTCCCTGTCAACTGCATAAAGATATTTGTATCCATTACTAAATTCTAGATCGTGAGGACGGAGAAATTGCCCCTTGCCGGTCCCCTTGGAACCCCATTCAGTAATAAATGTATAATTTTCTTGCTTTTTGGTTAGAGAGGAAGGTGTTTCCTGTGTTCCAGTAACAATATTAATACGAAGAATGATTATAAGAACAAAAAGTAATGCAATTGCAACATGAAAGGGACAAATTTTCATTCTGAAGATATTCTGAATTAATTGGATTGGCAACTATATAAGGTCTTTAGTATGAGTATCGAAGTATACCCAAATAATCCATATTCATGCGAAGATATTGTAGCATTTATAAAGAACATCTTCTGCCTTTTGTAATATATGGCGAAGAATGTTTACTTGTACTCTGTGATTATTTCTGCAGCGTTGTTCTCTTTAATACTCCTTGGAACAACAGACACTTATGCGCAAAATGAAAAATTCCGAGCAAAATTAGACGGAAATAACGAGGTTCCACCGGTGGACACACCAGCAGAAGGTGTTATAAATTTCAAGACAAAGGATGATATCATGACTTGGAAAATGAATGTAACTGGAATAACTGATGCCACCGCCCTTGGTATCTACCAGGGAGTGACAACTGAGAATGGTGAGGCAATAGTTGATCTTATGAAATCCAGCAAACATTCGGATAATCCAATTGGAATGACCATGAGGGGCAATTTCACAGATTCTAACCTTCAGGGTTCAATGGAAGGAAAGACATTAGAAGATCTTAAAACTGCTATGGGGAGCGGTAATACATATGTTAACGTTGGCACAACAGACCATCCCGATGGAATGATTAGAGGACAAATCAAGATTAAAGGTACTGACGATACAGCAACTGCGTCCCTGAATAATACTGGTACAAGCACTCCGTAGAAGTCTGCCTAATTTTTTTATTTTTTCTTTTTAATGAAAGTGTATGTTCTAGGGAACAAAACAACAGAATTTTTAGATCCAGAACATTTGGCAATCAATAACTGTGGCGCTGTGTATGTATCAGATGGAAGAAACTTCCTTAATTTACCTGGTGGGAGTATTTTCCTATCAACACTTCCTTATACCCCATCAGGTTTTTCTTAATAATGTTTTTTGCCTTATGTTAAGGACGTTTGCCAACTGGTGGGTTGTACTCATTAATCCACTTGAGTACTTCACCACCAGTGAGATCTATATGTTGTTTTTCGTTCTGAATGATAGATAGTCGTAGCAGACAATCTAGATGGGTTTGGGACATCTCTCGATTCTTCCTGAGCCCATCCCTTCAAGAATCAAAATAATTACGTGGGAAAATTACCAATATTATGTTGGCCGGTGATGTTATTCGACACCACCAAATATAAATAATATATGGATTTCTCTTTTTGGATGACAGATTGGAAAGATTTATTGCAATAATTGAGACATTGTTGATACCGATATTACTATTTGGACCAGGAGGAATTACCGGTCTGTCGTCCAATACAGTTGAGGGTGCATTAAACTCTAGTGAAAATCAATGTGTAGAGTATGATTCCTTGCAAAAATTGATCCAAGTTAGATGTGAATCTATACATCTAACGGATATCTACAATAGTTTAAGAAATCCGACCGTACTTGGGATAGAGAGAGGGAGTGATGAGAACCAAGCAAAGGTTTGGATTTTAAACGCCGGAATTGTAGTGGACAAAGAAGGTAGTCTTATTATTGATTCAAGTGATACATCCTGGCTAAAAATAATTCCCACACCTACAGTACAATTAAAGCAAAAGTCCGCAAATGCCACCGAAGACACGAACTATTCTGATGATACCCTTACTGTAATTCAGAACAACAGCAGGGCAAATTCCAGCAACACTAATAACATAACTAAAATTGAAAACGGTACTTTAATTGTTAGCAAACATAACGGAGATAATCCGAACGGTATACATGTTCACGGTTCTCTAAAAATTGACTCAGTAAAGATAACTTCTTGGGATCCAGAAAAAAATGATGTTATTAGTTTTGATTATGGAAAAAGAGCCGGTGAAGAACACACCAAGTCGGATTATGATACAGCAGAACCCAGAGCATTCATAAGAGTATCAAAGGATGCAGCGGGTACAACTAATATTACTAATTCAGAGATTGCTTACCTCGGGTATTCATGTAGTAGATGTGCAGGACTTTCTTATTATGGTGGTGAAGGGTCTATAATAAGGAATAATGATATACACCATCTCCTAAAAGGATTTTATTCCAAAAATGCTGCGTACATTACTATTGACAACAATACTTTTCATGATAACTATCTATATGGTATAGATCCTCATACTGGTTCTCATGATTTTTCCATAAGCAATAATTTTGTTTATGATAACAACGCATCGGGTATAATCTGTTCTAAAGATTGCTATAATCTGATAATAGATGGAAATGAAGTATATAATAATTCAGGGGCTGCCAGAGGCATTGCCTTTAGTATCAATACCACGAATTCAGTAGCGAAGAATAATTATGTTCATGATCAACCAAGATGTATTTCATTCAATAGAGGATCAAACCACAATACCATATTCAATAATACTGTTTCTAATTGCAAGACCGGTGTTTTTCTTTCGACTACGGGCAATAATTCAATTTACGATAATAAAATTTCCAACACCAAGAACGGGATACGCCTATACAATCCGAGTAACAAGATTTACGATAACGAAATTTCTCAGTCAACTAATGGCATAGATTTTGATCCAATGAAGTATACCAACAAGACAAGTGATGCTGCATCACTTACTAATCCTAATTCTACTTTTACTAATCATGAACGTTATCTTAGAAAGATTGTGGAAGATAATAAACTTATTGATATTGAAAATCTCTACCAATTGAAGAAGCAGAAGCAGGCTGGCACGAGTTCATGTATCAAATATATGCCAGAAACCAAATTAATACAAGTTTTTTGTAATTCTGCTCATATTTCTGATATTGCTCGAGAACTTAATGACACAAGTATACTAGGTAGAGAAACATCCGGTTCTATTAAAAAAGACTCTACTAATCATGGCGTAGACAATAACATGGACGCTAACAAAATATGGGTACTTAATGCAGGAATTGAAATTAAGAAGGGAGCAACACTCATTATAGATTCATCCGATACTAGTTGGTTAAAAATAGTACCAACACCAGAACACCAATTAGAATCGAAATCAACATCGGATTCTACAGCAAGTGGTACGTCAATTAATGCAAGTAATATTGATTCTGATGAGGAACAAGATGAGATTTCGACTAATAAAGCTGTACTTAATAAAACGAATAGTATCGGTGCAATTACAGTAAGCAAAAGCAATCAGAATAACCCAAATGGAATTCATGTAATTGGATCTTTAAGGATCGATTCTGTAAAGATAACTTCTTGGGATCCTGAAAAGAATGATGTGATCAAGTTCAAATTAGGTAAAAGGGCAGGAGAAGAGGATACAACAACCCTATATGATACCGCAGAAGCAAGACCTTTTATAAGAGTCTCCAACAAAGGAGATGGAACAACTAATATAACGAATTCTGAATTAGCATATCTTGGTTATGCATGTAACAGTTGTTCGGGATTAAGTTATTATGGTGAGGAAGGTTCTGTCATAAAAGATAATGATATTCACCATCTCCTAAAAGGATATTATTCCAATGGGGTGGGATATATGGTAATTGAAGGCAATAAATTCCATGACAATTATTTGTATGGGATTGGTCCACATACAAATAGCCATGACCTCCTCATTAAAGGGAATGTAGTATATAATAATAATGCCTCTGGCATTATATGTTCTAGACACTGTTATAACCTCTTAGTAGAAGGAAACGAAGTTTATAGTAATTCAGGTTCAGGACGCGGCATAGCATTTAGCATTAATACTACAAATTCTACTGCAAGAAATAATCACGTCTACGATAATGTTCGATGTGTTTCATTTAATAATGAATCTAACTTTAATAAAGTCTACAGCAACACTATTTCAAATTGCAAGACAGGTGTATATCTTTCAGACACTTCTAACAATCAGATATATGACAATAATATCATTAATACCACTAATGGTATCATTACCAAGAATCTTTCCAACCAAATCTACGATAACGAGATATCCAATTCAAAGAATGGTATAGTTCATGAATCTCCTGCCAATGCATCTAATAATGAGACCACCCATGATGGAACTACCAACAAAAATTCTCTTAATGATATTGTTAAAAATAATAATATAATTGGATACAAGTAATCCCATGGTTACCGAAAATAAAAATAAAAACAGCTAGCGATTCGGTTATATGTTTTCACTGTTATGGTTGGAACAAGCAATCGCATCAAACAAATTGTATGATCTGTCCAACAATGGCCGTGACCTTAGTTATGCAGATATGTTCAGGATTAGACGATAGAGTCATACTTCTGATATGCATTGGACAGGAAGAATAGAAAGATCTTTGATGAAATGTTTTCTTATTCGCGATTGCATAACACTGCTGGAGTTATGGCTTGCAAGCCTGTCTTATGCATCCGATTCTTATGTCTATCTTGTTTGAACATTACAAGCAATTGAAAAAAATGAAAAAAATAGGTTTCTTGAGTTAGATGAAACTTAACTACTCATCCTCAACGTCAGCAGTGGCATCCTCAACGTCAGCAGTGGCATTTTCATTCATAGATCCTGTTTCTGTCGCGTTACCACCGCTTACTTTAATTTGTCCTCTTATCTCTCCGTCGGGATTATCGCTTGTCTGTATATTGACGTATGTCTCCTCATTACCCATTGCTGTTTGGAAGTCTTGGAGTGTCTTTCCAGACATAGGACCTTGAAGATCCGAAGCAGTAATTTCCCCCTTAACAATGATTCTCTCGCCTGCATTGTTCTGCTTGCCAGCCTTTAATAGATCCACTACAGGTTCTCCATTTTGTCCCTTAGCCCCGGCATATATCTGGGCAGCAGTTATGTCTTTTAATCCTGTTACGTTAACGTTAATTGTAATGACGCCATCCTTGACTTTGAATTTGGCTTTGCCTGTTGCAGATGAATTTACTGGAGGAACCTCACTTTCTCCTTTTAGTTTTGCTTTGAATTTCTCATTCTGCGCAAAGGTAAAATTAGAGTTTACCGCGGCTACAAACATCAGTGAAAATAACGTTGCACTTACTAAGATTAGGCTCAAATTTTTCTGATTTAACATAGAAAATATTGCCGGTAGCACTACTTATAAAGTTTAATATTTTAACATTAATACCTACGTCTTCGTGTAATAGTGTCACTTATCCTTCTTTTATCTGTGCTTACTGTATCTCCTGTTCCGTCATGGGCCTCATTTCGTCTTCATCAATATCCACAATGCCAACCTCACATTATTTTCAAAAAACTTAGGTGCTAAAGCGTCAATTTTTGCCCAAATAAATTCCATTTACTTCTTTCAATTTCTGTGGCAATTCTATACGAAGGAATTGTTCGACCCATAATTCATTATGAGCAACTATTGAATTTAAAACCTAAAACACCGATAAGTGGTAGATGGCAGTATATGATTCCGGTAATTAGGAGGCAGGTATTTTTTCCAGTTCGTATCTATGTAATTGATTACTTACTTCTTGGACTAAATTGTCAAGACTAATTGGTTTCTGAGCAAATCCGTTTATGATTTCCTTTTTACTATACTCTTGAAATAGTTTATCCTTTTGAAGATTGCGATCCTTCGGCCCACAATTTAAAGTAGTTATTTGAAATTCCTTGTGCTGTTACTAACACAAGAGACAAACTTAAGACTAAAAAACATGCAGTCCAAGTTGTATTCAGTTTCATTAAATCCACTGATTGAGATATGCCAGTATAATATAAATAGAACTGACTCTCGCTTCCAATACCACTAACAATTTATCCCAACTTTCATAATCATGTTTAATAAGTATTGAATTCAAAAATGATTGGAAAACTGTGGTAATATCAAGTAAAGGAAGTTCTGATTTGTTTTGCCAAATTGGATTCGTAATCATTGTATGCAGTCTATTTTTTCTATCTAGACCAGCTTTAGTTTCCCGAGCAGTTGATATTAATGGCGCCTCAGGCCCGGACAATATTAGGGGAACAATAACCGATGATGATATTCGCGGCCGCAACGGACAAGATACTATTGACGGATTGGATGGGAACGATGAAATTGAAGGTCAGCAAGGCGACGATCTTTTGAATGGTTCTGCGGGTAATGACTATTTAACGGGTGGTGACGACTTTGATACTTTAGATGGAGGACAGGGAAATGATGAATTGCATGGGGATGATGGACGGGATAAAATTTTTGGAGGAACAGAAAATGATGTATTGTATGGTGGATTGGCCAACGACATTTTAGATGGAGGACAAGGTGACGATCGCCTGTATGGCGGACCTGGTAATGATACACTCAGAGGCGGACCTGGAGCAGATTACTTTAGATGTGGGCCGGGAACCGACAGAATTGGAACCTTCAGTCCGCTTGACGGCGATCGTGACTTTGGTGACTGTGAAATAAAATAATACAAATTTCCACCACTACTTGACAACACCTATACAAAGGAAATTGGACTTTCGGAACGTCCTCATACTATGGAAAATGGAAAAAATAGGTTTTTAGGTTATATGAGACGTTTGACGGTTTTAACAATCTAGCCATGTTACTGAACTAGATAAAAAATTAAATTGGATAATATTTGAAGGAGACTAATAATGAATATAATTTTAATTTTCATTTCTGTGATTTGTATCTTGTGCATGTTGTTTGGCACGATCTATTCTAACGCAACAGTAAATGCAGTACCAGTAGACAGGTACTGGAGCATTCTTGAATCGCATGAACAAACGCCATCTACAAATGATCCTCATGGGTTTGTTGGCGTGAAATTCAGAGAGGACTTTAAGCAACTCGTGTACAACATTAATGTGAATAATATTCACAACATAACCGGCATATATCTATACAATAGTGGTGACATCGCCAAAAATAAAAATCCAACTATGCTTTTGGATTTATTACAAGAATCAAAGGAAGTCAAAGTTAAAGACAGGTTTAAAGAGGCAAATATTCTGCTATCAAAAAAACATGAAGTTGAAGGTACAGTTGCTGTGGGCGGTGTAACTTCTGACGATCTCCAAGGAGAATTGAAAGGTAAATCTTTAAGGACCCTTCACAAATTGGTCCAGAATGAAGATGTTTATGTTGTCGTCGCCACAAAGGAGTTTCCGCAAGGTGAAATCTTCGGACGCGAATTTGTGCCCATTGATAGGTTCTTTCCAGATACTTCGGATTTCAAGTGGAATTAATTAAAACTGGTGCGAAATTGAATGTCCATTAACGTTTGTAGGTTATTCTTGTATTAAATTTTTTTAGAATCGTTAGCAGATTTCTATAACTTTCTTCGCAACTACTTGTGTAAAACAACCCACCAGTTGTACCAGTCTACACATGCAACTGGTCGGTGGGCTTGGTTGTTTCTTGTTCATCACTCAACCGGTTTTTCATCAATTGCTTTATTCCCTTTTTTAAATCTTGTGTTACTTTTGCATTGCTATAAACTGATTTGATAAAAAAGTGGTAAGATTTTTTTTACAAACAAGAAACAATTCTAGATTAAATTGAAAAATTTAATTGCGATATGAGTCTAGATGTTTTTACCTCTGCAGGTGGAACTTACATTAAGTGAAGTTTACTAATAATTAATAAAGACTCAAAAATAATTCATTTTACTTTTATTTCTTTCATGCCACCCATGTATTTTCGCAGTACAGTTGGAACTATTACATTCTGATTAGTTGTTTGATAATTCTCAAGAATTGCTACCATTGTTCGCTCAGTGGCGACAAGGGTACTGTTTAGTGTATGCACAAGCTGTGTCTCTTCGTTGACTTTTCCTCTATGGCGTATCCTTAATCTTCTCGCTTGGAAATCGATACAATTAGAACAAGAAGCAATTTCTCTATACTTGTCTTGCCCGGGCATCCATGCCTCGATATCATAAGTTTTTGAGGATACTTTCCCTGTATCTGCGCTATTTAACAATACAATCCTGAACGGTATATCCAAATTTTGGTAAAACCTTTCTGTTATACTCAACATTCTTTCGTGTTCAGCGGAAGAGTTTGGAGAGTCTGTTACCACAAATTGTTCTACCTTTTCAAATTGATGGACTCTAAAAATCCCCTTCATGTCTTTTCCATGAGCTCCTGCTTCCTTTCTGAAACATGGACTGATACTGCCGTATCTAAGAGGAA
>AR_comb_assmDRAFT_10396696_pt1 | contig 12663 bp, 19 predicted proteins | sample ArasoioldDNA_FD_10543 | JGI IMG/M metagenome (IMG submission 10543) | reverse complement strand
CCACCGTGAACGCCACGGTGGGAGTGGTTTGGCAGGAGTGATCCTGCGTGGCGAACCCGACCTTCAGCAACCTCACCTCTGGTACCGACAACGTTGACCGCGCGACGTACACCACGGCATCGGTTTCGCCGACGGCCAACCGGCTGATCTTCGTCTCGATCAGCGCCTTTGACACGTCTACGACGACGCCAGGCACACCGGCTGTCACCGGCAACGGCATCACTTACGACTTGGTCGAAGATTGTCTCGTGGACGTGGCTGGATCAGACCGAGCCGGTGCATGGATTTTCCGGGGGATGAGTGCGAGCCCTTCGAGCGGGACCATCTCCATTGCGTTCTCCGGTATCCCATCCGACGGCGTGCTCAACTGTTGTGTGTGGTCAGTGGATCAGTCGAGCAGTGACGTGGATACTTCCGGCTCGAACGGCTCTGGCGCGATTGGCAACACAGCGTTTCAGGATGACGACGGCACCGGAACGTCGGCCACCGCGAGCATCACGATTGGAGCAAGTAACAGCGGGTTCGCGGCATGTGGTATCCAGGTTTCGACGCCTGGTACGACGGCACGGTCGTCTCCAGCTTGGACTGAGCTAGCTGACGTGGCGCTGAGTTCTACTGGATTGCAGACGCAGTACTACGCAGGTGGAGCGGACACGGCTGTCTCTGCTACACATGCGAGCGCTCGGTCTGGGATCATCGGAGTTGAGGTTAAGCAGGCAGTTGCGGCAGGCAACCCTCGGTCGATTTACCGACCGAATCGTGCTGCGGTAGAGCGAGCGAGTAGGTGGTGACACATGGCTCGTCTAGGACGTAGTCGACCGATCACCCCTCGTCTGATCGTTCCGAACAAGGCGCGACCGAACGGTTTTTGGTTCAGGGAGCGCTTCGAGGGTGGAGCGCCGTACGCCAACGAGACGATGATCTGGGGCGGCACTGCCAGCCACCCGTACACCACCACGGGCGGCACCGGAAGCACGTTCGATCTCAACCACACGGCTGATTTCGCGCTTGGTGACCGGTCCATCAAGATCACCACCAACGGCACCAATGCCAACACCTTCGTGCGGAAGCTCAACGGCACGGCGATGGACTTCACCAACCGGGTGCCGCGTATCTGGATCAAGGTGGACACCAACGCCAACTTCCTGGACGGACAGTTGTGGTTGGGCTCCGGTGGTGCGTTGGCCAATGCCTACAAGTTCAAGTTCAGTCCGGATGACGCGGTTGTCCCGCAGTACTTCGGCGGTGAGTGGCAATCCATCACGTTTCCGTGGTCGTACGCGACAACGACAGGTACGCCGACGCGGAGCGCTTTGACAGACCTTAACTTCCAGATTTTCGACGGTAGCGCCGGAGTGTTGAACGTCTGGTGGGGTGGCATCTCCTCGATCCCCGATACCACGGTGCCGTACCCCAACGGCGTGGTGAGTTTCACCTTCGATGACGGCTTCGCATCTACCACCAATGAGGCCGCGAGCTACATGGACCCCAAGCACATGCGGGGCACCTGTTTCATCATCGATGACGTGCTGGGGACCGGCGTCTACATGACGACTAGCCAGGTGCAGGCGCTTGAGAGTACCTACGGGTGGGAGATCGGTCTGCACTCACATACGGCGGCGGATCACAATGCCGGTGGCGGTCTCACATCATTGACCGAAGCTCAGCTACGCGCCAACATGGCGGCGAACCGAGCGAACCTGCTCTCGCTGGGGATCAAAGATCCGGTGTCGATGGCGTGGCCACAGGGGCTCACGAATGTGGCGACCGGCAACGTCATGAAGGACATCGTCTCCGGCGTCGCACGGACGACGAAAGGTGCGCACACCAACACCTTCCCGCCGTACGACCGTGTCAGAGCGTATTCGCGTGCTGTCGATGCCTCTGATTCGTCGTCCACGATCAACACGATTATCGACAACGCAGTGACCAACAAGGATTGGTTGATTCTGCTGTTCCATGACATCGTGTCGTCGGGAGCGACAGGGAACCAATGCAACCGGTCGACTTTCCGCGCCATTGTGGACCACGCGGAGACGGCTGGGATCGCGGTATTGCCGGTCAAAGAGGTCTACGACGGTCGGCCTCCTGGCCGGGACACCATCACGATCAGTAACACTGATTTCAACACGGTCACACAGAGCGATACGGCGCATGGCTCGTTGACGATGGACCCGGAGAACCGGGTGCATGGTCGGTTCGGAGCCAACGTCAAGGCAGATGCCACCGGCTCTCAGATCACGATGGAGCGGACCTTCCCGACCGGGAGCATTTACGTTCGCTTCTATCTCACGATTGGTGATGACACCACGACGGCCACCATCGTGAGATGTCGAGCTTCGCCGACGACCAACGTGTGTGGACTTCGCCGCCGTAGTGACGGGGTGGGTAACACCTCTATCGAGCTACGTAACGGTACGACGAACACCGGTACGAAAACGACCGCTCTTGGGGTTGATACTCCAGCCCGGATTGAGTGGTTCGTTGATGCAGTGAACAACACGCAGACGCTCAGGCTCTACAAGGGTGCGAACGTCGAAGGTACGACGTTCGATGAGGAGATCACTGACGCGACGGCGACGAATGATCCGAACATCCTCCAGTTCGGTACGCCGAACACCGTTGAGACCACTGCTGACGATTCGTGGGATGACATCGCGCTCGACACAGCAGGGTGGATTGGTCCTCTTGCGTACGAGCTAACACCTCCGGTTGAGGGCGTTGCTCCTCTGACGGCGACTTCGAACCTGGTGACAGCAGCTTCGGTCACTGAGGTGGCGACGGCTACGTTGGCTGCGACCTCCAACTTGGTGACAGCCGGAACGGTGACGACTCCGTACCCGGCTGTGCTGGGAGCTAACGGTCAGTTTGATGAGGCTGAGACTCAAGCCTTCATGGGTGTCCTTCAGGACTCCAATGGCAACCTCTACCGAGTCCTTGAATCCACGTTGGCGGATAACAACCAGCCCAGGATGATGAAGTCCACCGATGAGGGCTTGACCTGGACCGAGCAGGATGCTGCGAACCGGCCAGGTACGAGTGCTGGCGTGATCTGTGACCTGGAGTCCGGCCATGTGACGTGGGACCACGTCGACAAGACGATCACCTTTACCTGGCAGCGGTCCGGCAATGTGGCGTACTCGAAGTTCAAGACTTCGGATGCCGCGAGCAACCCGGACACCTGGACCTCCAACGTCCGAGAGCTTCACACCACGGTGACGGCAGCGGCTCCGCAGTACACGTCGCATACTTCACCGCAGGACCAGGCGTACGAGTGGTTGTTCTGGGGATCGAACACTCCCAAGCCGCAGTTCCGGAGCCGGACCAACTCCTCTACGTTGGGCTCGGTCACCGATGTCGATTCGACCGGGGTCAACCCGTCGGCGGTGCTTTTGCCGAACGAGCACGACACCATGATCATCTACGAGAAGTCGAACCAGGTTCACTACAAGAAGCTGACCTCGTCCGGCACGCTCGACTCAAGTTCCACCCGTGTCGATGCCTCCGGGTTGCAGACTGGTAGCTCAGGTGCGGTTGTGGCGTACGCCGCTCCGGTGGCGTACCTCGGACCGAACGGCACCGATGTGGTGGTCTCGGTGCTGTTCATCGACGTGAACGGCGACTTGCGGTCGGTGGACATCGTCAATGGGACCCCCGGCTCTGAGTCGGTGGTGACGACGAACAACCCGGCAGCCGATGTGGGCACGACCACGTCTCTGCAAGGTGTGATCGCACTCGCCGTTCACGGCACCACGCTCCATGCGGTGTGGGCAGACGGCACGAGTTACGACGTACTCCACGCCAGCAAGCCGTACGGCCAGTCGTGGAGCGGCACTGACACGCTCTACAACACAGCGGGCGGCGAGGACGTTGATTGGGTGTCGGCTGCGGTCGTGACGCACAGCGGTCAGACGTACTTGGGCTACACCTACTACGTCGGGCCGTTCACCGAGGATGCTGGTACCACGTACTACAACCGGCTTTCGCTGGTCTCGAACATTGCCGGTTCCGCCACGCTGGCGGCGACTTCGAACCTGACGACGACTGCGTTGGTCACCGAGGTGGCCGCTGCCACGTTGGCCGCGACCAGCAACTTGGTGCCGACAGCGTTGGTCACCGAGCTTGCAGCGGCGACGCTGGCGTCCACATCGAACCTGGTCTCTGTCCCAAGCATCACGACAGTTGCGGTTGCTTCACTTCCGGCGACTTCGAACCTGGTGACCGTACCGAGTGTGACGGTGTTCGTCATCGCCAACTTGGACTCGACGGCGGACCTGGTGACGACAGCGTTGGTCACCGAAATCGCGTCGGCGACGCTGGCGGCTACGTCGAACCTTTCGACAACGGCGGTCCTGACGGTCCCGGCCACGGCCACGTTGGCGGCGACCTCCAACTTGGTGACAACGGCGTTGGTCACCGAGGTGGCCACCGCCACGTTGGCAGCCACCTCGGACCTGGTCACGAGTGCCGCTGGAGCAGTATCCGGCACGGCGGATCTGGCAGCTACGTCGGATTTGACTACGACTGGAACGGTGTCGCGCGAAGGCGCAGCGACGCTGGCAGCTACGTCTGATCTCACGACAGCGGCGGTCCTAACGGTCCCGGCCACGGCCACGCTGGCTGCGACTTCGGACCTTGTGACTGCTAGCATTGTCACAGCGGTGGCCTCGGTAACCATTCCAGCTACTTCGAACCTCTCGGTGACAGCGGTTCCTACGGTTCTGGCGTCGGCGACGTTGGCGGCGACCTCTGATTTGGTGACGGCAGCGACGCTCACCAGACTCGGTACGGCCACGCTGGCAGCCGTCTCAGACCTGTTTGCAGAGGTGCAGGGTGAGGTCGGTGGCACAGCCACCTTGGCGGCTACCTCAGATCTCTCAGTGGTTGCAGAGCCGTTGGACATTCAGGCGACGGTTGATCTCGATTCGGCTTCGGATCTGTCCACGGGCGGCGAGGTCATCAAGCTTGCCGATCTATTCATCTCGGCGCTATCGGACCTCACCATCACATCTGAGGTCGAAGTTTTTGCCGACATGGATCTGGCAGCTTCATCGGATCTGGTGACCGAAGCTGAGGTTGGAGGTCTGGCTGACGCTACAGCCGCACTGACGGCGACTTCGAACCTGGTGATTGGTGGAGTCGTCACCAAGCTCGGTGTCGTGTTCATGCAGGGCCAGCACCATCTGTCGGCGGTGCCACAGGTCGCCACGGTCCAAGCGGTGGCGTTTATCCCGGCAGTGTCCGACATGACCACGGTGGCATTCCGTGGTCAGTTCGCCACGGCGGCGATGCAGCAGACCTCGGACCTGACGACGCACGCCTTCGAGCCGAAGTTTGGCATCGCCTCGATGGTGGCCATCTCGTACTTGCTCATCGGCGAACCCACTCTCGCTGTGGTGCGGATGCATCAGTACTCCTGGCTCCACGCCACGGCGGAGGAGCCATTCGGCAACGTTCATCCGAGCGCTGTTCTAACCGCTAGAAGATGGAGGGCGGGTCTTGCTGTGTCGCATGGACGAACCCGCTGGCGGGCCACACTCGACTAGGAGGACGACGTGCCGATCTCAGACACGTACCCAAGAGAGACACGGGAGTTTGTCGGGGTGCTTGTGTTCATGGACGAAACAGCCTTCGTCCCCACGAAGTTGCAAGTGGTCCGGAGGTTCGATAGGCCCGCCGACGCGGACTGGCTAGACCCTCAGCAGATCGCTGGTCCCGACGAGTCGACGGACTATGGCTTCTACCTGGACGACCCGTGGCTGCCTGACTCAGATCCGGACCGGGTCGGTACCTGGTCGGTTTGGGCCAAGGCTGATGTGCCTGCTGAGGGCTCCGTCGTGATGCTCGCTGGCAGGTTCACGTTGACCTAGGGCAACTATGTGGTAAACCTGATGATGTGCCTCAGGAAGCCAAGATGGAAGTCCTTCAACCACCGAGCAAGTGGGGGAGCGGTTGTCCTCGTGTGATGGTCGTGCCGGTCGTACTCGCCGTGGCTCTGCTACTGATTCGGAGGCGTCGTGGCACTGCACGGTGAGGTCAAGATCAACGGCACCGACATCTACGAGTGGTCGGCGGTCCGACAGAGCCGCCGTGCGTATGGGCTCAACGAGTACGAGTGGACCGTCTGGCGAGCAGGCACCGATGAACGCTGGACGGGGCGACTCAAGCATGAGTACGACGACGGGGCGTTGGTGCTGACGGCCAAGGTCATGCGAGCCGCGCAAAGAAAAATGACCAAGGTGTTGACCACCGACACCGGATAGGTTACCTTCATCTCATAGACCTATTTGGCGAGCTTGGAGGCAGCCACCTATGAGCATCATGGACACATTCCCTCAGTCGGCAGACGGACCGGATGAGGACGCCGTCCACAAGGCACGAGAACTGATCGCGAAGCACCTGTCAGCGGCGGTGATGGAGGCCATGCGTCTCCCGTACCCCGACAAGCCGGAGCAGGTGGCTGAGGAGATCACGACGGTCGTGCAGACGTTGGTCGTTTCGTGGAAGGGAGTGATCGTCTGATGAAGCTCAGCGAGCGCATTGAGCGCGACAAGATCACTGTCGATCTGGAGTACGGCGATCCGCCATCAACGCCCCTGCCGTGGCAGGACCACAACGGTCGGCTGATCCCGACCATCGACTACGAGGTCACTTTGTTCCACGGTGACGAGTCGATGACCTTCGACTTCCACACCGGCATCGGCTGGGACCGCGAGCCGTCGGTCAGGGACATCCTGGACGCTCTGCTCTCCGACGCAGCGGGCATCGAGAACGCCGGGTGCTTCAGTGATTGGGCGTCGGAGTACGGCTACGGGATCGATGACGACCCCGCTTCGGTCCGCGTGATCTACGACAAGTGCGAGGAGAGTGCCGAGAACCTACGGCGCGTCCTCGGTGACAAGTACGACGACTACCTCTGGGAGACCGAGCACGACCGGTGAGCAGTACGGAACTGCAAGAACTGAGTAGAAGGTAACCATGCGTATGCGTCAAGAGACATTGCAGACCACGATGGACAAGAGCGAACTACTCGCCATCATCGAGGCCAATCGGGACAACCACAACGAGGAGTTCGACCGCGCTGTCGAGGTGTACCGAGGTCGTGCCGTCGATGAGTTGCAGCGGACGATCAAGCGGTTGGGCGACGGCGAGACGCTGGATCTCCACTTCACTTTGCCGAAGCCGGTCAACTACTCCAACGAGTACAACACCGTCATCGGGATGCTAAAGCATCACCAGGGCTCCAGCATCACGTTGGACTACGACGAGTACCAGCGGTTCGTGGAGAACAAGTGGGAGTGGTCAGCGCACTTCGCCGCCAACTCTCAGGTGTACCTCGCCGAATACGAGTGAGGCTGATGGACTATCGAGCAGTCACCGTTTCCCCGTTCACCTTGGAGTGGAGCGGGGAACGTGAGGTGTTCGAGGTCCGGTGCGCGCACTGTCCCGACTGGAAGCCGTCACTGATCTTTCATGACTACGCGGCGGAGCGCTTACGGGTTCAGCACATCGTGGACTGCCCGAACGCGGAGCCGGACGAGAAGGCTCAGGTCCGTGACTTCCTGCATCAAGAGCGCGTACTGCGCGAGGAGATCCTGGCCGAGAGGATGGAATGAGCGAGGGCTACAAGTGCCCGGTCTGCGGCATGGTCTCCCATCACCCGATGGATCGAAAGTACGGGTGGTGCGCGTCCTGTAACGATTTCACTGGCGACACCGATGGACAGTGGGAGGACTGTGTTCTCCCTTGCCGGTGTACCCACATCCGGCACCGGTCTCCGAATGGTGAGCTAGAGCATCGCGTCGACCGTTGGCAGGGCTTCCAGCCGCTCCGCGATGTTGACGATCAACAACGTCCTTGATACGATTGACTCACATGGTCAATTTGGAAAGGAACCACAGAGCCGTGGTTTACCAGGAGGCAGTCACCACGTTGGAGCGGCTTGCTCGCTCCGGAGATCACGTCATGGTGCGCATCGAGGCGGAGGGCGTCGGGTCACTCGACCTGTTCGATTCTCCGGTCGATGCCCATGACGGGCTGATCGGACTCAAGTCCGCTCACGATGCGCTCGACGCGCATGGCGGACACCTCACGCACGTCAGTGTCCGGAGGGACGAGACGGGCTTGGGGATCACTCACTAGAACAGGATGCGAGCTACATGAAGAACTACGAGGGCGTCGCCGATGACTGGAACTCGATCCGGCTCGGCACGCTCAGAGCATGGGCGCAGACAGAGGAGACCGTCCGCGTCCGTTACGCCAGCCCCAAGATTTTTGAGGAGGAGCGCACCGGTCCGATGACCGCACAGGACGCTCTGACCTTTGCGTGGGGCGTCGTCAATGACGGTGGCGTACTGACCGGCATCGAGCGGGTCCGTACTGCGGACCTGGAAGCGCTGGAGGCAGTGTTGCGGGAGCAGGTGGCTGATGGCTGACACTACTCTGCAAGTTCCTACGCACTCAGAGATTGAGAAGGTCCTGGGTGACTTCGACCGGTGGTCTCATAATTGTCACTCGGCGTCGCTCCACCTCGTGCAGTCCGGCATCTTCGGACCCGAGGCAAGAGTCGCCCGAGGTTCCGCAATCGGCGTCATCGGCCAGCATTCTTGGCTGGTCGTTGGAGATCCGTACGACGAGGACGCGCCCATCGTGGACGTGACTCTCTGGAGCTACGACGACAACCAGCCGAAGATCTGGCGCGGCACCCTGCGGGATGGTGTTCACCGTCCCCAAGGCTCCGGGTCGATCTGGTTGATCGGTGGCCCACCACCGGACCCGGAGGGCGAGATCATCGAGCTACAGCCACCTGAGGACGGTTGGTCCTTCGGTGCGATTTCCTGGCTCGACATGATTGGTCCTCTGGACCTGCGTGGCTGGCATCACTTGTTCAACGGTCCCGTGGAGGGTTGGCCCGCACGGGAGATCATCACTCAGGCCGCGTCTGACAAGCGGCTCAAGGCGCTCATCCCCATTGACATCTTGGGGATGGTCACCGATCTTGACCCTTCGGGGTTGTACCTAGGAGGCAGCACAGAATGAGCTACAGCAACAGCAAGCTGCTGAACGACCTTCGGTCGCAGCTATACCGCCATGAAGGTGGCACCATTCCGGCGACGTTGATCAACGACTTCGAGCGCGAAGCTCGGCTTGAGGGTCGTCGGCAGATGACTCGCGAGAACGGCTTCACTCACGGACAACGGTTCTCTCTGCCAGAGATCGCCGAGGTGATTCGGGACGCGGCGAAGCGGAGGTACCACGGCTCCGACAACCGACGCGAGGGCATGTTCGCTGCGATCAACACCTTGCACGACGAGTTGGAGCTACCGCGCGCATCCTCTCGCATCCGTGGGCACGATGACCGCTGGAACACCACGTCGCTCGCGCTCGACCTGCGGGATGTCCCTCGGGTCGGCGACCTTCGGGACCGGGCATACGCGGAGATCGAGCGTCAGTTCGTCGGTCAGGACTACACGATCCTGAGCTTGGAGCAGGACGGCAGCGCTTATCAGGGCTACAGCGGGAACAAGTACTGGAGCGCTCGCTTCACGGCCAAGGTCCGGCACTCTCGCTACGACAGTTCCGGTCGCGCTACCAACCTTGTTGATCAGGCGACATGAGTGTTCAGATCAGCGTTCAGTTCGATCCGTCGACTGACGACATCAGCGATGTGATGGGTCAGGTCCGGGCTGCGTATGAGGCATATGGCTCCGCGCACGTCTCTGGTGACCTGGCTCGTCGCCAAGAGGCGATCTACGCCAGGCGCGATCAGGACAACACCAAGGAGGACATCGAGGACCGTATCCGAACGTGGACTGCCTCGTTGATCCATGAGACCAGTCTGGCTGCGGTCGCTCAGCAAGCCGGTCTGACTCGTCTCACGGTGGAGAAGTTCATTAACCGAGAGACGGTGCCGCACATCAACACCCTGGGCAAGCTCGACAACCTCATCTATGCCTGGGAGAACGGTGCTCTGACCCTCAAGGGGAAGGACATCTTCAGGAAGGGCTCGGTCCGACCGTGACCCTGCACAACAACGATCTGGTCATCAACAACGAGGAGTGCCCCAAGTGTCACTCCGAGGAGGAGAAGCCGTGCGTCAAGTTGACGCGACGTGGAGTCCGCACCGTGATTCCACTGCGGCGATCCCACCCAGAGCGGGTGCTGAAGGCGATTGACGACGGCTACCTGCCGATGGGTGCAACAGTCGAGGAGGACTAGGAGATGAGCGCTCCGATTGAGGAGCCCGTGCTTCCCGTGTGGGAGGCCACCAAGCGAATCGAGGGCTGGAACCCGCACGAGATCTGGACGGCTTCGGTTGGTCCAGCACCAACGGCGGAGGATGTCCAGCGCGAGGACGAGAACCGCACGCACGAGATCCTGCTGTCGTCATCGCCGAATGTGCCGACGGCTCCGATGCCGACGATCATCTACGAGGGGCCGGTGATCAAGGACGAGGAGGTCGACACCAAGGTCATTGAGGGCCAGGTGATTGATGTCATCGAGACGCACGACACGGTCGTTCCGCCCAATCCACCGATGACTGACGAGGAGCTAGACCAGGCGGTGATCGACGCGGTCGAGCTAGGCAGCTTCAAGAGCGCCAACGCGCTTCACAGTCATCTGCGGAAGTCCAACGCCATCTCCTACGACCGAGTCAACAAGGCGTGGAAGGCAGCGCATGACGGATCGGCGTAGGCGGCGAGCACTGACGGGGCCTGGAGGCCGGACCATCTGGTACGGCTTCCACCTCAACCGTGTTCGGCCTGAGCCGTTGTTGGTCAGCCTGATGAAGTACGACCCGCGAGAAGATCGCATCCCGGTCGTACGCAGTGATCAGCAGGCCAACCTTTTGTCGTCGGAGACCCGACGAGGGACACACAAGCCGGTGATCGATCTCGATGTGCCGGTCAAGATGATGTCGTCCACTGACAGGGACAAGCACCATCTCTACATCGACGTGGAGATGTCGTGGCTGAGATACGCCACGCTTCTCACGGCGCTCCGGTTCGCCGGGGTGATTGAGACCGGCTTCTGGGTTTGGTCTCTGCGCCGAGGGGCGAGCTTCGTTCGTCCTGTCGGCGTGATCAAGACACCTGAGGAGTACGCCCGTGCTCGGAACATCACGCACGGCTGGATTCGCAGGAGGAAGGAGGGGTCAGGTTGAGAGCTATCCCGCTCGTCCTGCTGGCCATGTTGTTCATCGCTGCGGCAATCTTCGTGGTCGCTCGGGTCATCCCGAGCAAGCGTCGCGAGGAGACCCGACAGTTGCGGGCGCAAGCTCACGCTCATGTCGCCACGTTGATGGCGATTGAGACGCACGCCAAGCAGGCTATCGACGCTGACCCGAGCGATGTGCTGGCTCAGCAGATCCAGTACGAACTACAAGGGCTCAAGAGAGAGCTTGGAGGCAGTGAATGAGTTACGGCTACAACGAGCCTTGGTCCAAGAGGGCCAAGATCGGAGTCTGGGCAGTGGTGGGCTTTTGCCTGCTACTAGTGTTCGGACTCGTGAGTTGCGGCGCGATGTCGCACTACGAGACAGGTCCGGGAGAGACCGCTGTCCACGAGAGTGGCGGCATCATGTTTCCGGTCGACGCAAAGATCGTGGGGTGTATCCCTCCGTCGAGCAACGGTTATGAAGGGCTCGGCGAGAAGTACATCAACTATCCGATCACACAGCGTACGTTCGAGTTCAGTGCGGACCAGGACGCGGACTCCGGTCCGATTCAGGTGGTCGCGCCGAACAGCATCGACCCCAAGACGCATCAGAGCACCGGCACGGTGACGATGTCGGTCAGCGGAGTCGCGACGTTCACGCTCAACTCCATCTGTGACATCTTGAAGGAGTTCCAGCAGGACATCGGTCAGAAGCTCAACGCCGACACCGACGACGGCTGGACACGGTTGCTGAACACCTACTTCAAGCCCAGCATGGAGAAGGCACTGGACACCGCGACCAAGCAGTTCGAGTTCAACGGGCTGTACGCGAATCCGGACGTGAAGGAGCAGTGGGAGAACAAGGTCGGCGAGTTGTTCGCGCAGTACCTTCAGGCGTCAGCCGGAGGACCGTATTTCTGCGGACCTGACTTCCCTGGTCCCGGCGCGACCGAGGACCAGTGCGGTGACGTGGCGCTGTTGATTCAGTCGCCGGACATCAGTGATGACCTGGAAGCGTCTATCGAGCAGCAGCAGATCGCGACCCAGGAGAACCTGGCAGCCAAGCGTCAGAAGGCGACGACGTTGACCCAGGCGCAAGCGCTCGCTCAGGCCGTCAAGCAGTGTCACTGCACCCCGCAGGAGTACGCGGCTCTGCTGGACGCTCAGGCGCGCGCTCAGGCCGTCCAGAACGGTGATGTGACGATGATCCTGCCTGGCGGGACCCCGTTGGCCATGTCGCCACCTGCGGCGCAGCGGTAAGAGAATCGAGTTGTCGGTCATCTACACCTTGGCCTGATAGGCTTCAAGGTGTAGATTGATCGGCAAGGAGGCAGTACACATGGCAACTACCAAGAGCAAGACCGGCACTGACTACCTGCGGAAGCAGAGCGGTGCCACATCACAACCCAAGCAAGTTCTTCCCGACGACCCGTACAACTCCATTCAGACGGAGAAGTGGCTTCAGACCTTCGAGGGTCTGGAGTACGAGCCGCTGACGAAGATCAAG
>AR_comb_assmDRAFT_11019882_pt1 | contig 12666 bp, 8 predicted proteins | sample ArasoioldDNA_FD_10543 | JGI IMG/M metagenome (IMG submission 10543) | reverse complement strand
ATCCGGCGGCTCCACGGTGCCGGCACCGCTGGTGAAGCGGCTCGAGGAACAACTTGGCGCTCCCTTTACCATTGTGTTCGGTCAAACCGAATGTTCGCCGGTTGCGGCGCAAACCCGTACTGACGACAGTGTCGAAGACAAGGCCGGGACGATCGGTCTGCCGCTTCCCAACATGGAAACCAAGATCATCGACCCGAACACCGGCGAGACAGTGCCGGTCGGCACCGTCGGTGAGTTTTGCACCCGCGGCTATCACGTCATGCTTGGCTATTTCGATCTGCCGGAAGCAACGGCTGCCGCCATCGACGCCGAAGGCTGGCTGCATACCGGCGATCTCTGCGCCATGGATTCGCGCGGATATTGCACGGTCGAGGGCCGTCTGAAAGATATGATCATCCGCGGCGGCGAGAACATCTACCCGCGCGAGCTCGAAGAACTGCTGTTCCGGCATCCCAAGGTCGGCGAGGTCGCCGTCATCGGTGTTCCCCACGAGAAATGGGGCGAAGAGGTTGCTGCCTTCATTCGCCCTGCAGCCGGCGCCGTTATCGATAAGGACGAACTGACCGATTATATGCGAGCATCGCTTGCTCCGCACAAAACACCGAAGCATTGGATCGTGGTGGATGCGTTCCCGCTGACGGGGTCAGGCAAGATCCAGAAATTCAAGTTGCGCGAGGCCTGGACCAAGGGCGAGGCGCGGGGGCTCTAAAGCGACGAATAAGTCGCTGCGGTAGAGCACGTCCTTTGAACGATTTGTCGATCTTGATCTTATCGAGCGGGAAGATCGTCAAGCTACTCTGCGGAGCAGCGCTCATGGTAGTTACGCTGATCACAAGTGAGAAGCAGGGGCCTTTCACACAGCCAAGATCGATCGACTTGGAAAATTACTTGGGTCACCAGCTATAGCGCCGCAGGCGTCGCTACGCCTGAGGCGCAGCCAGCGTGAGGCCATGGCGACGCATGATTTCCGCCATCTTTGCCCGGTCCGGCGGACCAACGGCCGCCTGGTTGATCACCTCGGCACACTCGCGGAAATACTGCGGGCCTTGCGCGGCCGGCGTAATCACGCAGAGCGCCTTCACGTCTTGATCGCCGTGATTGTCAAACCGGTGAACGGCGCCACGTGGAATGCATAGCGCCTGTCCCGGTCCAACGTCGACCTGTTTCCCGTTGACGGTCCAGGTCAGCACCCCGGCGATGCCGTAAATTGTCTCTTCGTAATGGTCGTGGCTGTGGGCCGGACCCGGCAGGCGCTGCCTTGCCGGAACAATCAGCTCGAAGGCCGCGATGCTACCACTCGAGTTTTCTCCCGTGATCAGGAAGCGGACGACAAGCGGCCCGACACGGATGGTTTCCTCGGAAGGATTGACGTGGAAGTTGACGGCTTGCTGGAGCATCGTGCTTCCCCTATGGTAAATTGACTTTACCTACGAAGTAAATTCCATTTACTGGAAGGTGTCAATGCCCTCAGCACTGAAAAATCGACCGGCGAACGCGAAGGATATGTTGATCGGCGCCCTGCTGCGTGTCCCGGCGCAGGCGATCCATCGACGCCTCATCAACGATCTCAATGCGGCCGGCTTTAAAGAGCTGCGCCTGCCCCATTTCGCGGTGCTGCAATTCCCGGGACCGGATGGCGTTCGCCCGAGCACTCTCGCCGAGCGCGCTGGCTTGAGCAAGCAAGCCATGAACCAGCTTCTCGGGAGCCTTGAAGGTCTCGGTTATATCGCCCGATCCGATACGCCTGACGAGGGCCGCGCGCGAATAGTCCGCTTTACCAAGCGCGGCCACGCCGCATACTCCAAGATCCATGACATCCTCCGCGACATTGAGCGCGAATGGAGTGCCGAACTGGGGCCTGCGTCTTTCACCCAGCTCAAGGAGCTATTATGCCGTGTCTGGAATAGCCCGCTGATCCAGTCGCCGGCGAAAAATGGCACATAGGATTGATCATCGGCGTGCGGCCTCGGTTGGGTGACCTCTTTGTAATCCGTTGTCGCGTGTTGGCCCATCGCGACATTTGCTGCGGTTGCGCAAAGGCGGTCGGTGTCGGGGCGAACCGGACATCGACGAAGATTTATCAGTACGCCCCCTAGTCAGCCCCTGCTCGAGGTAGAGCGCGGCTAGTATTGGCTTCGATCCATCACCGGAGAAGGCGAGCTGCCTTGCGCCAATCTGGTGGCGAGCTGCTCTGCTTCGATCGCGCGCCGCACCTCCCTGGCGTTCATCAGCGCTTTCCGGATATTTTTGTCGTCAGCATTCGTATCGAATGTGATCAGCCGGTTGCAGTGCTGACAATTGATCTGGAATCCGTCGCGGACCTTGCCGGCGCGCTCGCGAAAGACCTGTGAGCATTTGGAACACCTGATCTTGATCTTTTCCTCGATCATGAAAACCTCTGAAGCGAAACGCGGATGGGGTGAAAACCGCAGTCTGCGGTTGCAAGGCTTAAGAGCAGGTTCGAGCATTGCCTAAAAATCTAAGCGATAGCTCCGGACCATATCGAATGGCATACGTCTTGGGTGTCGACCAATCTGACGCGGTTTCTCAAGGATTAAAGCTATCTGCCGCAGGCTGCGCGATCGAACAACGATTTCAACATCATTCTACCGATAGAAATTGTCCCGATTTGGTGGCTTCCATCGGGTCCAAGCCTCGACGGCTTCCCCGACGGTATTGGGGACAAATGATGGGTGTGCACAGGCCGATAACGGAAACTCCGGACATACTTCTGGCAGCGGTTGAGCGGGCTAACGACGCCGTCGTGGTTCTGGATGATGATCTTCACGTGCGCCACTTCAATGCCGCCGCCGAACGGATCTGGAACCTCGACCGCGCCGAGGTGCTGGGCGGACATGTCGGCAGCCTCGGGGTCAAGGAGCTGGAAATCGCGCAGCCTGCGGAATTTCCGCGCAATGGCGATGCCATCCAACACTGCGGCGTGAAAACTAAAATCCGGCGCAAGGACGGCAGCCGCATTCATGTCTCGATCTCGGTTTCGCGTGTCGGTGCGGGCGGCCAAAGCCGGACCATCGCTGTTGTCCGCGACATCAGCGCGGATGTCGAGCTTCGTGAAAAACTTGCGCTGGTCTCGCTGATAGCCGACGGCACCAACCGCTCGGTTATCGTCGCAGATCAAAATCTGCGGATCGTCTACACCAATGCCGCTTTTTCCGGGATGTTCGGTTATTCGCTGGAGGAGGCAAAGGGGCGGCACGCCTACCAGTTGCTGGTGGGCCGTCATACAGATCGCCGGGCGCTGGTCAGGTTACGCTTTCTGGTTGATGAGAAACGCGGCGGCGAGGAAGAGATCCTGAGCTACGACAAGAACGGACAGGAAATCTGGATTTCGGCCAACGTCAGGGCGTTCCGCAACGAGCGCGGGCAACTCAAATACATGTGCGCGCTGCTCACAGACATCACCGAGACCAGGCAGTTGCGCTCGATGCAGCAATTGATCATGGCTGGCCTGGCCGATGAGATCCCGATCACGGACATCGCCGACCGCCTTTGCCGGCGCGTCGAACAGCTGGCGCCCGATGTCGTGTGCTCGCTGCTTCACATTGATGCCAATGGACTGATTCATCCGCTCGGGGCGCCAAGCTTGCCCGAAGGTCTCTCGATCGGACTGGACGGCCTGGCGATCGGACCCGACGTCGGCAGTTGCGGATCGGCAGCCTATTACGGCCGCCCGGTACTTGCGATGGATATCGATACGGACCCGCGATGGCAACGGTACAAGAGCCACGCACTTGAATTCGGCTTGCGCGCGTGCTGGTCCACGCCGATCAAGGCCAAGGACGGGCGCGTGATCGGGACCTTCGCTTTTTATTTCAGGGAGTGCCGTGCGCCGAGCAATTGGCATCAATGCATCGTCGACGCCTGTGTGCACCTGGGGGCGCTCGCGATCGAGCGCCAGGAGGCGCGCGCCGAGATCGCCAGGCTCGCCTATTACGATGTGCTGACCGGATTGCCCAACCGTTCACACTTGCGCAACCTGCTCTCGGAGGCGATCAGAAGCTGTCCCGAGGGCAAGCAGGTTGCGCTGGCATTCATCGATGTCGACAACTTCAAGGATGTCAACGACACGCTCGGCCACTCCGCCGGCGACGAATTGCTGGTTCAACTGGCCGAGCGCTTGCGCGCCCAAATTCAGGCGGGAGACATGCTGGGACGGCTGGGTGGTGACGAATTCGTTGTCATCCTGCCGAACCGTGACGTAACCGAGGCAGCGCTAGTCGCCTCCAACATCACGGATGCGATGGTGATGCCGCTCAAGATCGGGAACCGGCAGGTGCCGATGTCTGCGAGCATGGGGCTTAGCATCTATCCGGACAATGCGACCGATATCGACGCGCTGATACAGCAGGCGGATGCCGCCATGTACCAGGCCAAGCGGGCCGGCCGTTCCACCTACCGCTTCTTCACGGCCGACATGAAGGGGCTTGCCGAGCAACGGCTGGTGCTCAGCGCAGCATTGCGGGGTGCGATCGCGAACGAAAGCCTGCAATTGCATTATCAGCCGCAAATTCGTACCAATGACGGCGCCATTCACGGCGTCGAGGCGCTGGCGCGTTGGCATGATCCGGTGCTCGGCGATATTTCTCCGGCGAAATTCATTCCGCTGGCTGAAGAGAGCGGTTTGATAGAGCAGATCGGCCTGTGGTCGATTCGGGAAGCTTGCCGCCAGATGGCGGCATGGCGCGCATCGGGGCTCGCCATTCCCTGCATGTCGGTCAATCTTTCGCCGATCAATTTCCAGAACATCAACCTGGCCACCGCGGTCGCCGAGACACTTGCCGAGCATGGGCTACGGCCAGAAGCCCTGATGCTGGAGATCACCGAAGGCGTGATTTTGAACGAGCGCTCGGTTGCGATCGAAACGATGAATGCGGTCAGAGGGCTCGGGGTGGGCCTCTCGCTGGACGATTTCGGGACCGGCTATTCGAGCCTCAGCCGCCTCACGCAATTGCCGATTCGCGAACTCAAGATCGATCGCAGTTTCATGCGCGATATCGAGAACGATCCGAATGCACGCGCGATCGTCAGCACCGTGGTTCGTGTCGGCCAGAATCTGCGACTGACGGTTGTCGCCGAAGGCGTCGAAAGTGACGGACAATGCAATCTGCTGACGGAAATCGGCTGCGATGTGGTCCAGGGATTCCTCTACGCGCCTCCGCTCTCCCCGGCCGACTTCACGCCTTGGTTGATCGAACACAGCGCGCGGTGCGCAGGCTCAATGCTCAAGAGCATCGGCCGCTCCCTGGGCCAGGCACGCGCGATGACTTCACCCCAGGTCGCTTCCATCATCAGGGCGCGCTGAAAGCGACAGGTCGCCAGGCACCATCCGCCGATCGGCGGTGCGAACGGCGCTTTGGATAGGGATGCGGCGCAAAAACCGCAACTACTGCTTTAAATCAACGGCCGCGAGCTCGACCGGCTGGGCGCTTGATCGAAACCTGCTATATTACTGCCAACTGCGCTATTGCGTTTCGCAGACACGATCATTTTGTCGAGTGAGATAGTTGATATCATGACAGAAGAACGGCTGACCGGGGAGGGGGCCTCAGGAATCGCCGGTGTTTCTTCGACCTCAGGCCGGTTGATAGGAAGGATAGCGCGTTTCGAACCGTATGATGTTGCCGCCCTCGTCCTCATTGCGGCACTGACCGTCGCTGTTCTATGTACCTTCAGGGACTACGCGATCTCCAATGATGAGGGGGTCCAGCATCACTATGGTGAGCTGATCATTGCCTATTACGCGAGTGGCTTCAAAGATCAGGGCGTTTTCAACTTCGAGAATCTCTACCTTTACGGCGGCCTGTTTGACGTCCTTGCCATCCTGCTCGGCCATCTGATCCCGATCGATCCTTTTGATTTGCGCCATATCATGTGCGCGATGACCGGCATTGGCGGGATTTGCGCGGCGGCGGCCACGGCGCGCTTGATCGCAGGTCCGCGCGCCGGCCTGATATCGGTGATTGCGCTCGGAGCGTGCGGTGCGTGGTACGGCACCATGTTCAATCACACCAAGGATATTCCGTTTGCTGCCGCCATGACGGGAGCAATCTATTTTCTGATCCGCATTGCGCGCCTTCTGCCCTCTCCCCGCGGAAGGGATGTCATTGCGTTCGGCTTTCTTGCAGGCTGCGCTCTGGGTCTCCGTGTGCTTGGCTTGCTGCTCCCAATCTACGCTGCAGCGGCAATCCTGATCTATCTGCCGCGCGATACGGGCAGGCTGCGGTTTGCGCTGGTTTCGACATCTCGCCTGTTGCCCGCCTTCGTGCTCGCATATTTGATCATGATCCTGGCGTGGCCATGGGCGGCGCTCGCTCCGCTCAACCCGGTTCGCGGCTTGTTCGCCTTCTCAGAATTTCATTACAGCATCCACACCGCGGTCGCCGGCAAGATCTATGTGATGGCACAGGTGCCGCGATTATACGTGCCGATCTATATCCTGATCCGCATGCCACTGATCGTGCTGGTCGGCGCGCCGCTCGCGATGATAGCTGCGCTATGGCCGCGGCGCAGCTCTGCTTCACCGTGCATGGCGCGCAAGGATATCGCGCTGGTTTCGCTGACGCTGGTATTTCCGCTGGGCTGCGAGGTGATTTGGCACGGCCCGGCTTTCGATGGACTGCGCCATTTCCTTTTCGTGGTTCCGGCGCTTGCGATTCTTGCCGGCGTCGGTCTCGATAGAGCAGTGGCCGCGCTTTCCACGCGAGGCCGCGTATTCGTTTTTGGTGCCCTCGCGAGTATGGCTGGGTGTTTTCTGGCCGATGCGATCACGCTCGTCAGGCTGCATCCCTACGAATACCTGTTTTATAACCGGCTGGTCGGAGGTCTCGAGGGCGCATCGCGTCGCTACGACCTCGACTATTGGTTCGGCAGCATGCCCGAAGCGATCGGGCAGCTCGAGAGCTATTTGCGATCTGAGCCGGTCCAGGCGAACAAGTTTCCGCAGGTCTACTCGGTCGCAGTTTGCGGCGAGCGCCTGCCGTTCGAAAAGGCGGTCACGCTGCCGCAATTGCGGTGGGACTTCAAATCCGAGTGGAACCAGTCCGAGTTCTTTATCGCGCCGACCCACATGAACTGCGACGGCGATCTCGACGGCAAAATCATCGGCACGGTCGAGCGGCTTGGCGTGGCGATTGCCTACATCAAGGATCGCCGCGCGCTGCTCAGCAGCACCGCGACGGCCGCGCGGTAAGCGCGCCAATTGCGCTGGCGCCAACTGGATGAGGGAGCATCATCCCCCGCCGACGATGTCCGCGTTGCCGCCGGTTGCGCTGGTCCAGGAGCGGAACGCGACGTCGGAGCTCTTGTACCAGGAGTTCAACCATGCCACTGCGGTCATCAGGATGATTCCAATGAAGGCGGCCGCGAGATGCAGCGCAAGGCCCGCGGCAAGTTCGGTGAGTACGAAATAGCCGATGAACGCCAGAAATACGCCCACGCAGAATATTTCCAGTGAATGCTGCCCGCACAGGATCAACGGCCACAGCCACGGCGATTTTAGTCCTTTCCAGCCGTTAGGCACCAGCCGTACCGTGATTGCCGCCAGCGCCAGGAAATGCGCGAACCTCAATATGTCGAGATCGGTCTTGCTGATCGGATAGATCCACTGCTCCAGCCGATGCGGCATCAAAAAAGCAATTTGAGGGAAATGCCAGGTCATGGTCACACAGAAAGCGGCCACGATATAGGCGATCGCGACTGCCTGCGTCAGCGGCGACAGGATGAAGCGAGAGGCGCGTTGTGCGCCTCCCAGCGCGCACCAGGCGCCAAACACGAACAGCAGTTGCCAGAAGAACGGATTGAAGGCCCAGAATCCATTTGGATAGGAAGTCAGGTGCAGATCGTACCGGCCTGCCAGTACGTAGAGCATTACCGAGAAGGCCATCGTCACGTTGGCACGCCATTTCATCATCCAAAGAATGTAAGGCAGGAAAAACATTAAGACGACATAGAGCGGCAGCACGTCCATGTTCAGGAGACGAAATCGCAAGAGCAGCGCCTGGACAACCGCGACGTTGGGATGCTTGAGAAAATCGTTTACGCCCATCTCCTCCGTGTACAATGGATTATTGAAATTTCTGGCGGCGTATACGATTTCCGCAAAGAAGATCGTGAACAGGAACACGTTGGCCACATAGATCTGCCAGACCCGCCGAAGAATGCGTGCGGTCGCGATAACAAAGCCCCTCTCGCGCATGGCGCGGCCGTAAACCATCGCGGCCGTATAGCCCGAAATGAAAATGAAAATCTCTGCTGCGTCGCTGAATCCGTAGGAGCGTATCGTGAACCAGGTCAGAAGATCGGGTGACATGTGGTCGATAAAAATCAACCACAGTGCCAGACCTCGAAACAGGTCAATCCGCAATTCACGTTCATAAGATGAAAATGAGACTGCAGGCTTAGCAAATATAGGCGGCGGCGGGGTCGTGCGATCTGATCCGCCGGATGATGACGGTAGCGGCGGCGAAGCGACTCGCTCAGTGGTTGACACCTTTTACCCCGTTTCGGCACGGAACGGATCATCGGCCAGGATAGTACAGCTCTATTGTCAGGTTTGCTAATGGCTCCTGGGCGCCGGCCCTTCCGGTGCGGCCGATCGTCGGGACGCCAGGGGCCGAGCCGCCGTATGAACGTAGCATCGCGCCTGCGGAATGATTTGGTGCCGGGGCGATTTTTTGGCTAGGCTGGGCCCGCATTGCCTTCCGGACGTGAACGGCACCATGAATTTTATTCGCGTTTTGATTTGAAACATCCAGCCCATGCGAAAGCGTGCGGCATCCTGCATCGGTGGATATAGAAGGAGCGAGGCGTCATGACGGACACCAAGAAATATGTGCTCGGCGAGGATCGGATTCCGAAGGCCTGGTACAACATCGCTGCCGATCTTCCGTCACCGCCGCCGGCAGTGCTGCATCCGGGAACGGGACAGCCGATCGGTCCAGCCGACCTGGCGCCGCTATTTCCGATGGCGGTGATCATGCAGGAAGTTTCGACCGAGCGGTGGATCGAAATTCCCGCACCCGTCCGCGATATTTATCGCATGTGGCGTCCCTCGCCCCTGATTCGCGCCGAACGGCTGGAGAAGGCACTCGACACGCCGGCGCGGATATTCTTCAAGTACGAGGGCGTCAGCCCCGCGGGCAGTCACAAGCCGAATACGGCGGTGGCGCAGGCGTTCTACAACAAGCAGGAGGGCGTGAAGCGTCTCACCACTGAAACCGGCGCCGGCCAATGGGGCTCCTCGCTAGCGTTTGCGGGCAGCCTGTTCGGCCTGGAGGTTGAGGTTTACATGGTGCGGGTGAGTTACGACCAGAAGCCGTACCGGCGCGCGCTGATGGAAACCTACGGCGCCAAATGTGTCCCGAGCCCATCGAATCTGACCGCCTCCGGTCGCGCCATTCTCGAGAAGAATCCCAACTCCACGGGCTCCCTGGGGATCGCGATCTCTGAAGCGGTTGAACTCGCCGCGAGCCGGGAGGACACCAAATATTCGCTCGGCTCGGTGCTCAATCACGTGCTGCTGCATCAGACCGTGATCGGCCTTGAAGCGCAGGAGCAGATGGCGATGGCCGGCTTCGCGCCGGATATCGTCATCGGCTGTGCCGGTGGCGGTAGCAATTTTGGCGGACTAGCTCTGCCCTATGTGCGTGACAAGATCACCAGCAAAAGTAAGGCTCGGATCATGGCCGTCGAGCCGGCGTCCTGTCCGACGCTGACGCGCGGCCGCTACGCCTATGATTTCGGCGACACGGGCCATCTTACCCCCCTGGTGAAGATGCACACGCTGGGCTCAACATTCGTGCCCTCTCCGATTCACGCCGGCGGCCTGCGCTATCACGGTATGGCGCCGATGATCAGTCACCTCAAGGAACTCGGCCTGATCGAGGCGCGCGCCTATGCCCAGCTCGAATGCTTTGCCGCAGCGGTGCAATTTGCGCGCTGCGAGGGTATTGTGCCGGCGCCGGAATCCTCGCACGCAATCAAGGCCGTCGTCGACGAAGCGGTACGCTGCAGGAAGGAAGGCAAATCAGAGACCATCCTGTTCAATCTGTCCGGTCACGGCCATTTCGACATGGGCGCCTACATCGCCTATTTCGCCGGCCAGCTAAAGGATGAACCCTACGACCAGGCCGCTCTCGACACGGCGCTCGCCGAATTGCCGAAGGTGGCCGCATAGCGGACGGCCGAGCCGTCGCAGCGGGCTGGTGGCAATCCGCTCTGCCTCTTTGTGCGGAATACCATCGTACTGACTTCGCTGGTTTTAGAGGCAGATTTGACGGCGACAAGGGAATTTCCATTCCGCGATTGTCGCGAATTCCGTGGCCGATGCTTGTTAAACCGCTATCTTCATGAAAAGATTACGATGCGTGGGCAAGCACAAAGCTCGCGCCAATAATTCAAATAGCGTGCGGGTGCCGCTTAAAAAATTTTTCTGAAGACTTCGACGACGAGAATAGGGGACAGCCAGGTCTCGGATGCAACCGAGATCCGGAATAGCCGGGGCTTGGCGCTAGCAAGCCCCGGAGATAACTCCCTTGTAAGGCGTTACCGGAGGTAGAGAATGAGAATTTCGAAAAAAATATCGCTGGGTCTCTCGGCGGCACTGATTGCCGTATGCAGTGCAAACGCGCCAGCTTCGGCCCAACAGCAATCGAAACCTAATATTCTTGTCATCATGGGTGACGATGTTGGCTGGTTTAATATCGGCGCTTATCACCAGGGCATCATGAGCGGCAAGACGCCCAATCTCGACAAGCTCGCAGCCGACGGGATGCGGTTCACCGACTACTACGCTGAGGCAAGTTGCACGGCGGGCCGCGCCAACTTCATTACCGGCGAGTTGCCGATACGCACGGGGCTGACGACCGTCGGCCAGGCAGGCGCCGACGTCGGCATTCCGGACCAAGCAATCACACTTGCAACCGCTCTCAAGTCGTTAGGATACGCTACGGGTCAATTCGGAAAGAACCACCTCGGCGATCTCAACAAATACCTGCCGACGCTTCACGGCTTCGATGAATTCTTCGGATATCTGTATCACCTCGATGCGATGTCCGATCCATATTGGTATTCGTTCCCCATCGATCAGAAGTATTTCGAGACCTACGGTCCGCGCAACCTGTTGCACACTTATGCAACCGATCGCGATGACCCCACCGAAATGCCGCGCTGGGGCAGAATCGGTAAACAGCGGATCGTGGACGAGGGGCCGCTGCCACCGTTTGCCGACATGTCGAACGTGCAGAACATGCATGATATGCCTTTCCTCAAGGCAAAATACGACATGACCACGTTCGACGAAGTGTTGGTGAAAGCTTCCAACGATTTCATGGACAATGCCAAGAAGGAAGGGAAACCGTTCTTCGTCTGGCACAACACCACCCGCATGCATGTGTGGACGTTCCTGTCGCAGAAATACAAGGCGATGCAGAACAATCAGACCAATTACGGTCTTGAGGAAGCCGGCATGGCCCAACTCGACGACAGCGTCGGCGCGTTGCTCAAGCACATCGACGACATGGGCGAAGCCAACAACACCATCGTCATCTTCACCACTGACAATGGCGCGGAGGTTTTCACCTGGCCGGATGGCGGCATGACCCCGTTCAAGGCAACCAAGGGTACAAGTTTCGAAGGGGGCTTCCGCGTACCTGCGATCATTCGCTGGCCCGGCCATGTCAAGGCGGGTTCGGTGGAGAACGGCATCTTCTCTGGTCTCGACTGGTTTCCGACACTTATGGCGGCGGCAGGAAATCCAAATATCACGGACCAGCTTCTAAAAGGCGTCGCGCTGGAAGGTCGCAACTACAAGAACCACCTCGATGGTTACAACCAGATGGATCTGCTCACGGGCAAGGGACCTTCCGTCCGGCATGAAATCTTCTACTTTGCCGGCCCGCGTCTCGGTGCCCTCCGCGTGGATGACTTCAAGTTCCAGTTCTTCCAGCAGCCTTATGGGTGGCCGGGCGAAAAAAACACGACCGACATGCCTACCGTCGTCAATCTTCGCCAGGACCCGTTTGAACGGACACCGTCAATTCGCGGTGAGAGCCTGAACGATATGGGCGGCGGCTACATGAACGATTTCTTCGGCCGTGAGTTCTGGCGCTTCGTGCTGGTACAGCAAAAGGTCACCCAGCTTGCGCAAACGGCGATCGAATATCCTCCGATGCAGGCGCCTGCAAGCTTTAACCTCGACGCCGTCAAGCGGGAAATCGAGGAGAAGATCAAGATGCATGCCGGCCAGTGATCTTGCTCAAAACTCCCGGGCGCCTCGTGCAAGGGCGCCCGTCATTATTGGGGGTGGATCGGCAGTCATGGAAACCGCCAAAATCCGTCAACAGAGTCATTGGCTGAAGATGAAGGAGGTTTCTACGCCTGATCCTATCGGAAAGTGCGCGCAACTCGCGACCATCGCTCTTGTATCGGCTTTACTGGCTTTTGTGCTCAATGAGCACAGCTTTGCAGCGGACCCTGCCGGCAAGACTCCGGCGGCGGCCGGTACGTGCGGATGGCTCGGTGTTGCGGTCAGTCCCATGACTGCGTCCTTCGCGGCGAGCCTCGGCATGGATGTTCCCTATGGGGGAATCTTCGACCGTCCCGCGGCCGGCAGCCCGGCGGCCGGCGTCGGAATTGAGGCGGGCGACG
>AR_comb_assmDRAFT_10162065_pt1 | contig 12668 bp, 11 predicted proteins | sample ArasoioldDNA_FD_10543 | JGI IMG/M metagenome (IMG submission 10543) | reverse complement strand
CTCGGGCATCGCCTGGAAGCTAACGCTATCGCGTCCCGGCAACCTCGCGGCGTCGGGCCTCTCGCCAGCCGATGTCGCGACGAAACATCTTGCCCTCGAACTGGATGGCGTCGGCGGTCTCGCGGCTCAGGCGCTGCGCCTCGGCGAAGCTCGGAGCGACCGCCGTCACGTTGAGGACCCGCCCGCCGTTCACGCGGAGGACGCCATCGGCACCGCGGGCCGTCCCGGCGTGAAAGACCGTCACCCCCCGCGGGAGCCTCGAAGGGATCGTGATCTCGGCGCCCTTCTCCGGGTGGTCCGGGTACCCGCGCGAGGCCAGCACCGTCGTGACCGACGCCTCGCCCGGGCGCCTGGCGACGGGACGCACGCCCTCCCCGCGCGCCACGGCCCAGAGCGCGTCCGTGAGCCCCCCCGACACGAGCGGCAGCACCACCTGCGTCTCGGGGTCGCCGAGGCGGCAGTTGAACTCCACCACCCAGGGAGTGTCCGTGGCGTCGACCATGAGCCCGGCGTAGAGAACCCCGGTGTACGGCGTCCCGCGGCGCCGCATCTCCTCCAGCGCCGGCTCCAGCACCTCGCGGCGAGTCCGCTCGAGTACGGTCGGCGTCGCGACCGCCACCGGACTGTAGGCGCCCATGCCACCCGTATTGGGACCGGCGTCGCCCTCGAGGAGGCGCTTGTGGTCCTGGGACACCGGCAGCAGCTCGAGGTCGCGACCGTCAGTGATCGCCAGAACCGAGATCTCCTCTCCCACCAGAAAATCCTCGACGACCACCGTGGCGCCCGCATCGCCGAAGGCGCGATCCCCGAGCATCGCTCGTACGGCGCCGGCGGCCTCCGCGCGGGTGGCGCAGACCACGGCGCCCTTGCCGGCGGCGAGTCCCGACGCTTTCACCACGAGCGGCTCCACGTGGCGGTCGACGTACGCCAATGCCGCGGTAAGATCCTGGAAGGTGCGACTCGCGGCCGTCGGGATGCCGGCCTCGGCCATGACGTCCTTGGCGAAGGCCTTCGACGCCTCGAGCTGTGCGGCGGCGGCGCTCGGCCCGAAGGCCGCGCGACCCTCCGCTCGAAGGCGATCCGCGAGCCCGCGGGCGAGCGGGACCTCGGGGCCGATCACGGTGAGGTCGATCCCATGCATGTCCGCGGCATCGGCCAGGCGGTCCAGGTCGTCCGCGGCGATGGCAAGGTTGGTCGCGAGCTCGGCGGTGCCGGGATTGCCCGGGGCGCAGAAGAGGTCGGCGTCAGGTTGCTCACCGCGAAGGGCCCAGCAGAGCGCGTGCTCCCGCCCCCCACCGCCGACGACCAGGAGCCTCACGACTTCTGCGCGTTGCGGAAGGCGTCGCGGGCCCGCTCCGCGGCGCGCTTGGCCGCGTCGGCGACCTGCGTGGCGATCTCACGCGCCTCGTTCGCGTAATAGTTACCCGCGGCGCTCAGATCGTCTCCCAGCGGCCGATCGGTCGTCTCGGGACCACGTCGCGAATACTCCCCGCGCATGATGCGATCGTACTCGCCGCTGGCGACCCAGCGCTGCAGCTCGGCGGCGCGCACGGTGTGCATCGGGTGGGTCAGGGCGAGCGTGCTCAGCAGCTTGTACACCACGTCGAGGCCTTCGCCGCTCGCCCCGTACTCGTGCGCCTGCTGCATGAACGCGTCGACGTTGAGCTGGCCCGCGAAGCCCTGGCCGCGGCCCCCGCCAGCCATCTTCATGTCCACCCGCTGCGCCGCGACGATGTCCTGCGCGCCGAGCACCCCGGCTCGATCCGCCGACAGCTCGGACTTGCGGGACCACTCCAGGAAGGCCAGCCGGATGGGCAGGACCGCCAATCCCGCGAGCGTCGGCAGCGCGCCGAGACTGATCAGTGCGAGGATCGCCGCGATCGTCCGGTAGAGCGCGTGCCCGCTCATCACGTGGCCCAGCTCGTGGGACAGCAGGACCCGCAGCTCCTCGTCGTCCAGCAGCTCGATCGCCGCGGAATGGATCACGATGAACGGCCGATCGATGCCGTACGCCCCGGCATTGAAGAACGGTGTCTGTGAGACGTAGAGCTCCGGGACGACCGGCCAGTCGAAGGTGGTGGCGACCTCGTTATGGAGGTGCCAGAGCGTGGGGAACTGAGTCGCGCCGACCCGGATCGCGTTTCCCTGAAACAGCAGACGCACCCCCCGCTCACCGCCGAGCAGCGCCAACGTCTTCCGGATGACCTCGTCAACGCCGGGGATGGACCGGAGCGCCTGCAGGGCGGCTCGGTCGGCGGGGTGTTCCCAGGAGACCGCGGAGATCTCGGGGAACGTGCGGCGGGTTCGCTGGGCGGGCAGCGTCGTGCTCATGGCCGGCTCGGGTTGGGGACGCGTGCCCCTACGACGGCACGCATGGAAGGTTTCATTTTGGGACAGCGTGTGATCGGACTCAGCGGGCGCTCGACTGAAAGGCCTGGTCGAGATCCTCGATCAGGTCGTCGGCATCCTCGACCCCGCAGCTCAACCTGACCAGGCTGTCGGTCAGTCCCATCTCCTGGCGCATCGCCGGCGGCACCGACGCGTGGGTCATGCTGGCCGGATGCCCGATCAGACTCTCGACGCCGCCGAGCGACTCGGCGAGCGCGAAGATTCTCGTGGCCTCGGCGAAGCGTCGCGCCTTCGCGGGATTGCCGAGGTCGAGTGAAATCATCCCGCCGAATCCGGTCATCTGACGACAGGCGAGCTCGTGCTGAGGATGCGAGGGCAGCCCGGGATAGTACAGCCGGGTGACGTCCGGGCGGCGGGCAAGCCACTCCGCAACCCGCCGCCCGTTGGCGTCGTGCTGCCGCATGCGAAGCGGCAGGGTCTTGATACCGCGGAGCGCCAGCCAGCAGTCCATCGGGCCGGGCACGCCACCCGCCGCGTTCTGGATGAAGCCGATCCGCTCGGCCAGATCGTCCCGCGACGTGATGAGCAGCCCGCCGACCATGTCGCTGTGGCCGTTCAGGTACTTGGTGGTGGAGTGGAGCACGATGTCGGCGCCGAACTCGAGCGGTCGCTGGAAGTACGGGGTCGCGAAGGTGTTGTCCACCACACCCAGGAGCCCGCGCGCCTGCGTGAGATCGCCGACGGCCGCAAGGTCGACCAGGTTCATCATCGGATTGGTCGGCGTCTCGCAGTACACCATGCGAGTGGACGGCGTGATGGCGCGATCGACGTTGGCCACGTCGCGCATGTCCACGAAGGTGAATGATAGGCCGAGCTGCGCGTACACCCGCTCCATCAGGCGGTGCGTGCCGCCGTACACGTTCTCTCCGCACACCACGTGGTCGCCGCTCCTCAGCAGCTTGAGCACGGCGTCGAGCGCGGCAAGGCCCGATCCGAACGCGAAACCGTGGCCTGCCCCCTCAAGGGCCGCCACGTTCCGCTCGAGCGCCTCCCGCGTCGGATTCTGGGTGCGGGCGTACTCGTATCCCTTGTGGCGGCCCAGCCCCTCCTGCACATAGGTGGAGGTCTGGTAGATCGGGGTCATCACCGCGCCGGCGAGCGGCTCCGGCACCTGCCCGGCGTGGACCGCGCGGGTGCCGAAGCGATGCTCGTGATCGTGAGGCAGAATGCGGGTCATCTCGGGGCCGGAAGTAAGGGTGGGAGAAGCGTAATGCTGGGGCACGCGCCGTTGTAGAGGGGGGCTCCGGGCGGTTACCTTCGTGGCGTGCAATCCCCGTCTGCCGGATCCACCTCGGCACGCTGTCTGGTCGTGGACGACGATGCTCAAGTGCGGCGCTCCCTCGCGAAAGTCATCGAAGCCCATGGGCTGTCGGCCATCGAAGCCTCCTCCGGCGCCGAGGCGCTGGCGATTCTCGACCAGGATGGTGAGGTGCCGCTCGTCATCTCCGACATCTACATGCCCGAGATGGATGGCGTCACCTTCATTCGCGAGGCCCTGCAACGGTATCCCGACATGGCGATCGTGATGCTCACCGGCGTCGCGGAGGTGGCCACCGCGGTCGAGTGCCTCAAGCTCGGCGCGCTCGACTACATCTCGAAGCCGATGATGATCGAGGAAGTGCGTGCGCGGGTGGACAAGGCGCTCGAGAAGCGCGATCTCGTGCTCCAGAACCGGTTCTACCAGCAGCATCTCGAGAGCCGGGTCCGGGAGCTCGATCGGCGCAACAAGCAGTCACTCATCAACGGCGTGCAGATGCTGGTGCACGCGCTCGAGGCCAAGGACGCCTACACCAGCGGCCACTCCGCGCGCGTGTCGCGCTATGCCGTCAAGACGGCCGTGCAGCTCGGCTACACCGGCGACCGGCTGGAGCAGATCCGTCTCGGAGGCGAGCTCCATGACATCGGCAAGATCGGCACCCGTGAGGACCTCCTCAACAAGCCCGGGCCGCTCACGCCGCAGGAGTTCCAGCAGATCAAGGAGCACGCGGCGCTGGGCGAGCGGATCCTGGCGCCTTTCCTGTCGGAGTCGGCCAGCGTTCTCCGCATCGTGCGGTCGCACCACGAGCGGCTCGACGGCGCCGGCTTTCCGGACGGCCTCTCCGGCGGCTCGATTCCGCTGGAGGCTCGCATCGTCGCGGTGGTCGACGCGTTCGACGCGATGACCACCAACCGCGCCTATCGACCCTCCCGCACCCCCCCCGACGCCGTGGGGGAGCTCCGACGGTGCGCCGGCACGCACTTCGACACCGAGGTGGTCGAGGCGTTCCTACGCGCCTTTCCGGACCCCGCCGTCCTGGCCCTGTCCGACTGACCCAACGCCGCGAGCCCTCGATGTCCGACACGCTCATGATCAGCGTCTCCGGAATTCGCGGCCATGTCGGCACGGACCTCACGCCGGAGCTGGTGGCGCGCTACGCGGCCGCCTTCGGGGCGTGGGTGCGGATGTTCCCGTCGGCACTGAAGGCCGCGACGGGCCCGCGCCCGTCGGTCGTGCTCGGGCGCGATTCGCGCACGAGCGGCGCCATGTTCGCGCGCGCCGCGGCGGCCGGCCTCATGTCGGTGGGCGTGGATGTCATCGATGTCGGGGTCGTGCCGACGCCCACCGTGCAGCTCGCCGTGGAGCATCATCACGCCGGCGCGGGGTTGATCCTCACGGCCAGTCACAATCCGATCGAATGGAACGCACTCAAGTTCGTGGGCCCCGACGGCATCTTCCTCGATGCCGAGGCCGGCGCTCGGGTGCGGGCCCTGGCCGACGCGGGACCGCCACGAGTGGGCTGGGACGGGATCGGCGAGGTGCGCGACGATCCCGAGGCGGTCAAGCGCCACCTCGATGCGGTGCTCGCGCTGCCCATGATCGACGTCACCGCGATCCGCGCCCGGGCCTTTCACATTGCGCTGGACTGCGTGCGGGGCGCGGGAGCGTCGGCCATTCCGCCACTGCTCGAGCGTCTGGGCTGTCGGGTGAGCGGCGTCAACCTGGAGCCCGACGGCCGGTTTCCGAGACCGCCGGAACCCGTGCCCGAGAACCTGGGCGAGTTGCGGGAGCTGGTCCGCCGAGTCGGTGCCGACATCGGCCTGGCGGTGGATCCGGACGTCGATCGCCTCGCGCTGGTGGACGAGCGCGGGCAGGCGATCGGCGAGGATTACACCCTCGCCTTCGCCGTTCGGGCAGTGTTGGATCGACGCACCAGTGACGCACAAATCCCGACCGTGGTCGTGAACCTCTCGACCAGCCTGGTTGTTGAGGACGCAGCGCGAACCCGGGGCGCCCGGGTGATACGTGCACCCGTCGGCGAGGCCAACGTCGCTCGTACCATTCGAAACGAGGGGGCGCTCATCGGGGGCGAGGGGAACGGGGGGGTCATGCTGCCGGCGCTGCACATCGGGCGAGATGCTCCCCTGGGCGTGGCCTTGATTTTGCATCTTCTTGCCACGAATGGGGTAACGGTGTCCGAGCTGGTAGCGTCGTCACCCCGGTATGCCATCGTCAAAGCCAAGGGACCTCGCGGAGCCGAGCTGGAACCGCTCTACGACAGGTTGCGGTCCCGCTTCTCCGACGCCCACGCCGATGACCGCGACGGGCTGCGGCTGTCCTGGAAGGATCGCTGGCTTCACGTTCGTCCGTCCGGTACCGAGCCGATCGTCCGGCTGATCGCCGAGGCGCCCACCGGCACGGATGCCGAAGCGCTGATCGCTACGGCTCGCGAACTCTTGCACTGAGGATACGGCCTGATGTGCGGCATCGTCGGCTACATCGGACCCAGGCAGGCCGCGGGGCTGCTGCTCGAAGGGCTGCGCCGTCTGGAATATCGTGGCTACGACTCCTCCGGGATCGCGGTCGTCAACGGGAACGGTCTCAAGATCATGAAGGCGGCCGGCAAGCTGAACGTGCTGGAGCAGCAGATGGAGACGCAGATGCCGACCGGTACGCTCGGCATCGGGCACACGCGCTGGGCCACCCACGGCGCGCCGACCACGACGAACGCGCACCCGCACACCGACCAGAGCGGCCGCATCGCCGTCATCCATAACGGCATCATCGAGAACTCGAACGCCATCCGCAAAGCGCTCGAGGCCCGCGGACACACCTTCAAGAGCGAGACCGACACCGAGGTGCTGGCGCACCTGGTGGGCGAGTTCTACCAGGGCAACCTCGAAGAGGCGGTGGCCGAGGCCCTGCGCGATGTGGACGGCGCATATGGGCTCGCATTCATCTCGGCCGACGAGCCTGGCGTGCTGGTCGCGGCGCGGAAGGGGTCGCCCCTCCTCGTCGGCGTGGGCGAGAACGAGTGGTTCGTCGCCTCCGACGCGTCGCCGCTCCTCCAGTACACGCGCTCGGTGGTCTATCTCGACGATGGCGAGCTGGTGGTGCTCACCCGCGACGGCTACCGGGTGCGGAATCTCCAGAAGGTGCGCATCAGCAAGCCGGTGAACCAGATCGACTGGGACCTGGCGATGGTCGAGCGGAACGGGTTCCCGCACTTCATGCTCAAGGAGATCTGCGAGCAGCCGGAGAGCCTGTGCAACACGCTTCGCGGGCACCTGCTGGACGACGAGGGCACCTCACGCGTCAGCGGCCTCAACCTGAGCGACGACGAGCTCAAGCAGGTCGAGCGCATCGTCATCACCGCGTGCGGCACGTCGTGGCATTCCGGCCTGATCGGCGAGTACATGCTCGAGGAGATGGCGCGGATCCCGGTCGAGGTCGAGTACGCGTCCGAGTTCCGCTACCGGAATCCCGTCGTGGACCCTCGGACGCTGGTGATCGGCATCTCGCAGAGCGGCGAGACCGCGGACACGCTGGCCGCCATCCGGGAAGCCAAACGCCGGGGCGCCCGCACGATCGGCCTGGTCAACGTGGTAGGCTCCACGATCGCCCGCGAGGTGGACGGCGGCATCTATCTGCACGCTGGGCCCGAGGTGGGCGTGGCGAGCACCAAGGCGTTCACGAGCCAGGTCGCGGCGCTGGCCCTGGTGACGCTTCGCGTGGCGCGGCTCCGGAATCTGAGCATCCTCCAGGGCCGCCAGTTCATCGAGGCGCTGCGCCGCCTGCCTCAGCAAATTGCCGACATCCTCGAGCGCTCGAGCGAGATCGAATCGCTGGCCGAGCGGTTCCTCAGGACCACGTCCAACGCGCTCTACCTCGGCCGCGGGGTGAACTTCCCGGTGGCGCTCGAGGGCGCGCTCAAGCTCAAGGAGATTTCCTACATCCACGCCGAGGGCTACCCCGCGGCGGAGATGAAGCACGGGCCGATCGCGCTGATCGATGAGAACATGCCGGTGGTGTTCATTGCGCCCAGGGACGCCGTGCACTCGAAGATCGTGTCCAACATCGAAGAGGTGAAGGCGCGCGGAGGCAAGGTCATCGCCCTCATCAACGCGGGCGACACGGAGATCGAGCGCCTGGCGGACGCGACGTTCGCCATTCCGGAGACGCTCGACATGCTGACGCCGATCCTGACGAGCATTCCGCTGCAGCTGCTCTCGTACTACGTGGCGGTGGCGCGGGGGTGCAACGTGGACCAGCCAAGAAACCTGGCCAAGTCGGTGACCGTGGAATAGGCGGTGGAGCGGGGACGTGAGCGAGCGGCGCGCCGAGGGCGCGCCGCTCGCATTTTGAGGGGGTCAGCGAGAGCGGCGGGGATCGACGTCCGGGGTCGACGACACCAGAGGCGGCTCGACCGGTGCCGGAGTCGTGCCGGGCTCGCGACGTCGGCGCCAGAAGTTGCGGAACTCGAACAGGCCGCCCAGGATCGCCAGGATGAGCGTGCCGCCGAGCTGGATGAACGAAAGGGCCACCGAGTCGGCGGGGGTGACCCCGTACGGCTGAAGGAGGAGGATGAGCACGCCTTCGCGCGCGCCCAAGCCCGCGAAGGTGATGGGCAGCAGCAGGACCAGGGTGTAGCATGCGCGGGCCCACGTGACCTCGGCCAGGCCGACAGGCGATCCCAGCGCCTGGGCCCAGACGAAGAACCCGATGCTGCCCACTAGCTGCACCGCCAGCGAGTAGACCGCCACCTTCGTCGGGAAGACCGCCCCGAGACCGTGGTAGCTCCGCGCGGCCGCGCCGACCGCCACGAGCTTGCTGCGGATCCACCCGCCGCGCAGTCGCTGCGCGGCGGCATCGATCGGGCGCAGCACCAGGTTGCCCACGAACTCCGAGAACCCGGCCAGGTAGAGGGCGATCAGCCCCACGCAGACGGCCACCAGCCCAGGGCCGACTACCACGTGCGCACCGGTCGGACGGCTCAGGCCCAAGCCCACGATACCGATGATCGCCACGGCCACCGTGTCCGACAGCCGGTCCCACGTGAGCGCCGCGAGCGCGCCGACCGCGTTCCCCTGCCGAGCGAGCTTGTACCATCGGATCAAGCCCCCGGAGAGCGTGCCGGGAAGGATGAGGCCGTAGAAGGTGGAGGTCGTCCCGATCTCGAAGATCTCAGGAATGGAGAGCCTGAGGTCCTGCTCGTCCGTGAGCAGCTTCATCCGCCAGGCCGCGATCAGGCGGGCCGCGAACAGCAGCGCGAATCCGATCCACAGCTTGCCCGGCTTGGCGGAACGGATCGACTGCATGACCTCCGCGAAGGGAACGACCCGGAAGATCAGGAGCAGGAGGCCGACGGCCGCAGCAACCGTCAGCGCTCGCGTGAGCGCCTGCTTCCTCTCCGGACTCACGCCTGCTCCTCCAGCGTTGGCCCGACGATGTCACGGTGGGACAAGCGCATCGCTCCAGTGAGGGAGGCCCGACGGGCGGACCTCTATGGCGGGGAGGATCGACGATCGCGTGCGGCTGCCCGAGCGGACGGGCGCACGCTGCGCGCCCATGAAAATGGCCAGGCTGGCACGCGGCGCAAAGTGACGATTTGACCCTGGGCGTGCCGCGGGCGATGCGAGCACCTACCCCCGCTCCCGCACGGAAACGGCCGGGGCTCCCTCACGAACAGCACTTCGACCGCCGAGCAGCTCACGATAGAGTGACTCGACGTGTGCGGTGAACTGCTCACGCGAGGAGACGCGTCGGACGCGGTCGGCCGCCGTGGCGCGCAGTCTGCCTGCCAGCTCCGGGCTGTCCAGGATGCTTCGGACGGCCAGGGTGAGCGCCTCGGCATCGGCGTAGGGGACCAGCAGCCCGGTGACGCCATCCTCCACGGCATCCTCGCTGCCGATGACGCGGGTGCCGACCACGGGAACGCCCATCGCCATGGCTTCGAGGAACACGAGTCCAAACCCCTCGTCGCGCGAGGGGAGCACGAATACGTCCATCGCCGCGTAGGCGGACACCACGTCGTCCTGGTAGCCGGCGAACCTGACCGCGTGGGCCACGCCGAGCCGCTCAGCCTGGGCCTCGAGGTCGGCGCGAAGGGGCCCGTCCCCGACGATCAGGACCTGGAGGCCGGCATCGGCCTGGAGCAACGTCGGAGTCGCCTCCACCAGCACGTGCATGGCCTTCTGGGGTACCAGTCGCCCCATCGTGCCCACGACCCGAGTGGCACCTTGGCGATACTCCGCGACCCGTTCTGGCCTGGCCAGCGCGCGATCGAAACGGCGCAGGTCGATGCCGAGGCTCACCACCTCGACGCGGCGCGGCCGATCGGCGTACGCGCGCATCACTGAGTCGCGAATTCCCCGCGAGTGGGTGATGTGGAGATCAATAGACCGCGCCAGCCGCCGCCCCGCCCATTGATGAAACCGGGTTTGCCGATAGGGGTCGTTCGCCACGGAGGCGACCAATACCGGTCCGGGCTCGGGCAGCGAGAGCGCCGCCAGCGCTCCGATCAGCGTGCTGTACTCGAGGTGCAGGTGAAGCACGTCGGGCGTCATCTGGCGCAGCCTTCGGCGCACGGCGAGTGCCGCCCAGGGGTTCCCTGGAGACATGCCGAAGGTCTGGTAGGGAACGCCTCCGCCGGCCATGCTGTCCGACACCCCGGGCAGCTCGTGACTGCGGAGGGACCAGGCGGCGGGCCTCACGTCGGTCGCGTGCATCAGGCACAGGTCCTGGACGACGCGCTGCTCGCCGCCCAGGCCCATGTGGTCGATGACGTGGAGAACCCTCATTCGGAGATGGCGGCCGGAGGAGGCGTCAGTCGCCCGCCGGCAGCGACCAGGTCTGGCCGACCTCCGAGATCACGACGCGCCACCGCTCGGCACCGGCGACCGCGAGCAGGCGCTGCATCGGCTCGTCGAGCGGCTCGCGACTCAGGCGGAACGTGGAGTGATGGATGGGAAGGAAATACTCCGCCTTCAGCGCTCGGAACATCCGCCAGGCTTCCTCCGGCGACGCATGGCTGCTGACCCAGGGGTCGTAGGCGCCGATCGGCAGGATGGCGAGGTCCACGGGCCCGCGCTCCCGAAGGCGGTCGAACGCGTCGGTATACGCCGTGTCGCCGCCGAAGAGCACGGTGCGCCCGCCCTTCCGCAGCAGGTAGCCGCCCCAACCCCGATGGCGGTCGGTCACCATCCGGGCGCCCCAGTGGCGGGTCTCCACCGACTCCACCTCCAGGGCCCCGACGTGGGCGCGCTCGCCCCACGCAAGCTCATCCACCGCATGAAAGCGGCGCACCAGGTCCCGGTTTCCAGACTGGACCACGACTCGGGTGCGGCTGGGAATGGACCGCAGGGTGCCAAGGTCGGTGTGATCCATGTGCGCGTGCGACAGGAGGACGGCATCGAGGCGCGGCAGCTCGCGCTTGCGGAGGGCCGGGGCGATCAGGCGCCGCGGCCCGAGCTTGACGAGCCCCCGCCCCAGTCCGATGCGAGGCTCGAGCACCGGGTCCGTCAGCACGGTGCTCCCGAAGACGTTGAGGAGCACGGTGGCATGGCCCAGCCAGGCCACGGTCAGGCGATCGTCCGACCACGTGGCCGGATCGGGGCGATACGGCGCCGGCGCGGTACAGCGTCCGAGATCCAACCGCTGTCCGACCGCCGTGTCCCTCAGGGCTTTGCTCACGTCAGCGCTCTCTCCAAGCTCAGTCGGGATTTATCTTTGGGGCGATGGCGTGGTAGAACAATAATCGCCCGGGCCAGGGTTCCTGGTGGGGGAGTCATGCGCGTCGTCCTGCAGCGCGTCTCGCGGGCCTCCGTCTCGATCGACGGGCAGGTGGCCGGCGCGATCGGCCGCGGCTTCTGTCTGCTCGTGGGCTTCACTCACGACGACACGAGCGAGCGGGTAGATTGGATGGCCGACAAGGTGGCGGGGCTCCGGCTGTTCTCGGACGCCGAGGGCAAGATGAACCTGGGCCTGGACGAGGTGGGGGGCGGTCTCCTCGTGATCAGCCAGTTCACGGTCTACGGCGACGCCGCCAAGGGCCGGCGGCCTTCGTTCATCGCCGCCGCGCGGCCGGAAACGGCGATCCCCCTCTACGAGCGCTTCCTGGCCGCGCTCCGGTCCCGGGACCTCGAGGTGGCGAGCGGCGAGTTCGGGGCGGACATGCAGGTCGAGATTCACAACGACGGACCCGTCACCCTCATTCTGGACCGCGCATGACCATGGGAAGTACGCTCACTCTCGCTTCGTCTTCCCCCCGCCGGCGGCAACTGCTCGAGATGCTGGGGATCTCGGTGCGGGTCGTCTCGCCGAACGTCTCCGAGATCCGCCGCCCGGTGGAGACGCCGGTGGACTACGTTGAGCGCCTGGCGCGGGAGAAGGCACTCGCGGTGCCCGGCCGCCTGGTGCTGGGCGCCGACACGACCGTGGTGGTGCGCGACGAGATCCTGGAGAAGCCGGTGGACGCCGCGGACGCGCTCCGGATGCTCAGGAAGCTCCAGGGCCGCACGCATCAGGTGGTCACGTCGATCGCCCTCGTGGCCGGCGAGACGATTCATCAGGCCACCGATGTGACCAACGTGGTCTTCCGCCGACTGGACGAGGCCTTTCTGGAGGCGTACGTGGCGACCGGCGAGCCGATGGACAAGGCTGGCGCCTACGGTATTCAGGGCTATGGGGCGGCCCTCGTCGAGCGGATCGACGGGGATTTCTTCAGCGTGATGGGTCTGCCGATTCGGCTGGTGCTGGAGCTGCTCGACGAGGCGGGACAGCCCTACAGGTTCGAAGGCCGGAGCGAAACCGCGGCCGTGACCGACGTGCGCTGAGGCTCGAGCTCCCGCACGCGATACACCTGCACTACCTGTGCCTTTCCCTTGAGCGCCAGCTCGGGCAGATAGTCGCAGCTCACCTGGTCGCGCACCACCCGCAGAAACTGCTCGCTCACGAGGACCTCGCCCGGTCCGGCCTCGGCGCAGAGCCGAGCGGCGATGTT
>AR_comb_assmDRAFT_10963504_pt1 | contig 12673 bp, 7 predicted proteins | sample ArasoioldDNA_FD_10543 | JGI IMG/M metagenome (IMG submission 10543) | reverse complement strand
ATGGTGGGGTCCTCCTTCGCGGTGACCGCGGCGTCGTAGAGCGAGCTCGCCACCTCGAGCTCGACCCGCGAGACCTGGGTCTCCACCTCCACCTCGCGCTTGCGGGCGACGTACTTCTCGCCGTCGCGGCGCACCTGCCACTCGTCCACCGGACTCTGCCGGTAGTCGAAGTGGTCCAGCTCGCCGTCGCGGAAGACGAGCCGCAGCTGGTCTCCCACGCGCGACTTCCGGAAGTCGAAGACGCCCTGGAGCGCGGCGACGACCCGGTCGGTCTGGCCTCCGTCGAGACCGGCTGCGCGGAGCGCGGTGGCGAGCACCTGGTTCCGCTCGACGCGGCGGTTGAGGATCTTGACCTGAGGAGAGGCCGGCGCAGTGGTGAGCAGCGCGGCGACGAGTGCCGGGGCGAGGACGGTCATCGGGGAGGGAACCGGATCAGCCTACCAGGCTCTCGGCGCCAACCAAGGCGACATCCGCATACCCACCTCGAATCGGCGAAGAGAGAAGAGAGCTTCGGAAGCCCGGCGGTTAGAGTGGCCAGGTGCGGCTGACCCCTGGAACCCGGCTCGGACCCTACGAGGTGCTGGCGGTGCTCGGCTCCGGCGGGATGTCGGAGGTGTACCGCGCCCGGGACAGCCGGCTGCAGCGCGAGGTCGCCATCAAGGTGGTGGGAGAGGCCCTGGCCGGCGACGCGGGCATCCTCGGCCGCCTGGAGCAGGAGGCCCGGCTGGCCGGCGGGCTGAACCACCCCAACATCGTCGCGGTCCACGACATCGGGGTGCACGAGGGCTCTCCGTACGTCGTCACCGAGCTGCTGCAGGGCGAGTCCCTCCGGGAGCGGCTGTCGCGCGGCCCGGTGTCGGTCGGACAGGCCCTCGACTGGACCGGGCAGATCGCCCACGCGCTGTCGGCGGCGCACGCCCACGGCATCATCCACCGCGATCTCAAGCCCGAGAACGTGTTCCTCACCCGGCTGGGGCAGGTGAAGCTGCTCGACTTCGGCATCGCCAAGTCCAACCCCCGGGTGACCGAGGCCCGCGGGCTGCTCGACCCGACGGTCAGCCCCGGCGGCTCGGCGACCCGGACCGGCTCGGTGCTCGGGACGCCGGGCTACATGTCTCCGGAGCAGGTCCGCGGCGAGTCGCTGGACCCGCGGAGCGACATCTTCGCGCTGGGGATCATCCTCCACGAGCTGCTCTCCGGGCAGCGCACCTTCCGCGCCGGGTCCATCGTCGAGAGCGGCTACTCCATCCTCCACGACGAACCGCCGGCATTGCCTCCCACCGTTCCTGCAGGCGTGGCGCAGGTGGTGCAGCGCTGCCTCGCCAAGGACCCCGAGCAGCGCTTCCAGTCCGCGCGGGACGTGGCCTTCGCGCTCGAGGCGCTCCGCGGCACGGGTGCGTCCACGCCCGCCGAGGCGTTCGCGCCGATCGGCGGAGGCAGCCGCCGTGCCCTGCGCGTGCTCGCCTGGGTCGCCCCGGCGCTGCTGCTCGCGCTCGGGGCGTACGTCGCAGGCAGGGTGGACCGCACGGCTCCCCAGCTGCGGATCCACCAGCTGACATTCCATCGCGGAACGGTCTACGCGGCGCGCTTCGCCTCGGACGGCAAGGCGGTGCACTTCAGCGCCGCCTGGAACGACGCGATCCCCGAGCTGTTCACCACCGGGGCCGACTCTCGCGTCTTCCGCGGTCTCGGGGTGGGGAAGGCCCACCTGCTCTCGGTCTCGAGCGGGGGAGATCTCGCGGTGCTCCTGAATCCGAACTTTCCCTTCGCGTTCGGGCTCAAGGGAACGCTGGCGGTGGTGCGTGAGCTCGGCGGCGCCCCGCGCGAGCTCGCCACCGACGTCTTCTACGCGGACTGGGCTCCGGACGGGAAGACGCTGACGGTCGTCCGCGGCGGCACCGAGGGGACCACGCTCGAGTACCCGCTGGGAACGGTCATCTACCGGTCCACCGGGTTCGTCAGCGACCCCCGCGTCTCGCCCTCGGGAGATCGCATCGCCTTCCTCGACCACCCCCGCGCCGGGGACAGCGGCGGCATGGTCATGGTCGTGGGCAAGGACGGCACGCACGCCGAGAGGTGGAGCCAGGCGTTCGACGATGCCTTCGGCGTCGCCTGGGCGCCAGGCGGAGACGAGGTGCTCGTCGGTGCTGCGATGCCCACGGAGCTGGCCGCGATCTGGGCTGCCCGGAAGGGTCGCCCTCTGCGCCTCGTCTATCGCGGCACCGGGAATCTCCTCATCGACGACGTCGCCCGCGACGGTCGGATGCTCGCGCGCAAGCGCGACTGGGGTCAGGAGCTGGTCGTGTTGCCCCCGGGAGGCCCGCCCCAATCCATCGAGTGGCTGGACTGGGCGAGCATCGCCGGCCTCTCGGACGACGGGAAGAAGGTCCTCTCCTTCGAGTCTGGCGTCGGCGCCTCCCCGAACATCCTCGTGGTGCTGCGCAACCTCGATCAGCCCGCACCGATCCAGCTGGGCATCGGGCGGGGGCTGGCGCTCTCTGCAGATGGCAGCCACGCGCTGGTGAGCAGGACCGACGACCGGGCCGACCGGATCCGGCTACTGCCCACCGGACCGGGCGAGGCGCAGGACTTCAGCGTGACCGGGCTGGAGCGGGCCTACACCGCGAGCTTCTTCAAGGACGGGAAGCGCATCGCCCTCTTCGGCAAGACGCAGGGAGGACCCAGCCGGATCTTCCTCCACGAGCTCGGACGCGACGAGCTCCGGCCCATCTCCCCCGAGCTCAATCCCGGCTACAGCGTCTCGGTCTCCCCCGACGAGCGCTGGGTCGCCGCCGTCGAGGGGGATGGAACCCCCACGCTCTTCCCTGTGGACGGTGGGGCGCCGCAGCCGGTGAAGGAGCTCGGCCCGAACTACCAGACCATCGGCTGGCTCGCGGACGGGAGCCTGCTCGTCTTCGAGCGGAACGCACTTCCCGCGACGGTCCTGCGCTTCGAGCCGAGGACCCGGGCGGTGACGAAGTTCGGCTCGCTCACGCCTCCGGACGCGGCCGGCGTGCCCCGGCTCACCAAGGTGATGGTCACTCCGGACGGAAAGACCTTCGCCTTCCACTTCCGCCGCCGGACGGACGTCCTCTACCTGCTCGACCCCGCCCAGGACTGACGGCCGCCCGGGTCACCAGCCCATCGGGCCGCCGCCGCCTCCGCCGCCCGGCATCCCGCCGCCGCCGTTGCCACCGCCTGGCATCGGCGCGGGGGGCACGACGCCGCCGTCGGGAAGGACCTGCTGCTGATCTCCGGTCGGCCGGACGGCGGTGTCGCCACCGCACCCCGCCGCCACCAGGGCACCACCACCGACCACCAGGACACGGAACAGACGACGCAGGACCATGAGGTGCTCCCGGGCCTCCGCCGGGAGGCCACTCACTGGAGACACGGCTGACCCCTGCGCGTTGCGGTGGACACCGCTCGCTGCCGGGCGCTCGGGCAACACGGGGTCGACGTGGCAGGCTGGATGGACATGAACGCTCTCCGCGCGCTCGCGTCCAGCCTGTGGCGAAGGCGGGGCTTCCTCGGCCTCACCGTCGCGGTGCTGGGGCTCGGCCTCGGAGCTGCGCTGACCGTGCTGGACATCGCCGACGCGCTCTTCTGGCGCCCGCTTCCGTACGCGAACGCCGACCGGCTGGTGTTCGCCTGGCAGGCCGACACGCGCGGAACGCGCATCACCGTGACCGGCGCGGACTTCCTGTCCTGGGCCGCGGGAGCCGAGCCGTTCGCGGACATGGCGGCGGTGAGCGCGCGCGGCTTCAACCTCGCCAGCGACGGAGAGCCGGAGCGGGTGGAAGGCGCGCTGGTCTCGGCGGACTTCTTCCACGTGCTCGGGACGCGGCCGCTCCTCGGCCGGGTCATCGATCCCGGCCCGGCCGGTCCGAGGGTAGCGGTGCTCTCGGAGTCGCTCTGGCGGCGGCGATTCGGCGCCGATCCATCCGTGCTCGGCCGCACACTGTCGCTCGACGGTGAGCCGGTGCAGGTCATCGGCGTGATGCCGGCAGCGTTCCGGTTGCCACTGACGGCGCAGCTCTGGGTCTCGGCGCGCACGCGCGTGCCCGAGCATCCGACGTACCCCATCGACCCCGACGGCGATCGCGCGCGGCACTTCCTGACCGTCGTCGCCCGCCTCCGGCCCGGCTGGTCGCCGAGCAGCGCCGGCGCGGTGCTCTCGACCTTGCAGGGAAGGCTCGCCCGCGAGTTCCCGGACGACGCGGGCGACGTCCGCACCGCCCTCGTCACCCCGTTCCGCGAGGAGCTGTTCGGCGCGGCCCGGCCTCAAGTCTCGGTGCTCCTCGCGGTCGCCGCGCTCCTGGCCTGCGTGGCGTGGGTGAACGCCGCGCACCTCTTCCTCATCCGTCGCACGCGGCGGGCGCACGAGCTCGCAGTTCGCCAGGCGCTGGGGGCGAGCCGCCGTTCCCTCTGGCTCCTGTTCCTGAAGGAGGCGGCATTCATCGCCGGCGCGGCCGGTGCGCTCGCCCTGGTGCTCGCAGCCTGGGCCGCGCCCCTGCTGGTCGCCGCGAGCCCGCGGGCCGCCGGCATGCCCCTGCCCGAGGCCTCGGGCCGCGTCGTCGCTCTGGGGGTGCTGCTCGCGCTCGCCTCCGCGCTCTCGATGGCTCTCCTCGCGGGGCTGCAACCGGTGCACACCACCGAGGAGATCCAGGAAGGCGGTCGCACCGGCACCGAGGGCCGCGGGGCGCGCCGGCTGCGGACCGCGTTCCTCGGGTTCGAGGTGGGTCTCTCGCTGCTCCTCCTGCTCGGCATGGGGCTCCTCATCCGGAGCTACCGGGCGGTGCAGACGGTGGACCCCGGGTTCCGGGACAGCGGGGTGCTCGCGGTGGACCTGCCGCTGGCCCGGCTCCGCCACCCCACGCCCGGCGCGCAGGCCCGCTTCGCCATGGACGTGCTCCGCGGTCTGGCCAACCACGGCGAGGTGGACTCGGCGGGCTTCGTGTCCCGGCTGCCGCTCTCGCCGTCGAACACCATCGGCGACCTCGCGCTGCCCGGGCAGCAGGACGCGGCGTTCCCCTGCGACCTGCGTCTCGCCAGCCCCGGGTACTTCGAGGCGCTGGGGATTCCTCTCCGCAGCGGGCGGCCGTTCGACGGCCGCGACGTGGAGGGAGGGCCGCCGGTGGCGATCATCAACGAGCTGGCCGCCCGGCGCGCGTTCGGAGACAAGAGCGCGCTCGGCCAGCGCATCCTCATCTGGGGCGAGAAGGTCGCGAGCGAGGTGGTGGGGGTGGTGGGGAACGTCCGGCACACTGGCCTGGAGGCGCAGCCCCGCCCCGAGGCCTGGCGGCCCATCGGCGCCGTAGGCTGGTCGAACCTCTCGCTGGTGGTGCGGGGCAAGGTCCCGCCCGAGTCGCTGATCGCGCCGGTGAAGGCGGCGATCCACGCGGTCGACCCCGAGCAGCCGCTGGTGCATCCCGAGCCGATGCACGAGCGCGCCGAGGCCTCCCTCGCCGTGCGCCGCTTCACCCTGGAGGTGCTCTCCGCCGGGGCGGCGGTGGCGCTGCTCCTGGCGCTCGCCGGCATCTACGGCGTCACCGCCTACGGCGTGGCGCAGCGCACCCGCGAGCTGGGCGTCCGGCTGGCGCTGGGTGCGACCCCGCGCGGCCTGGTGGAGATGGTGACCCGCGAGACGGTGGTGGTGGTGGGCGCAGGATGCATGGTGGGGCTCGTCGCCGGTGCGCTGCTCTCGCGGGTGCTCGCCGGGCTGGTCTTCGGTGTCTCGCGGATCGATCCGCTGACCTTCGTCGCGTGGCCCCTGGTCCTCACCGCGGTCGCCGCCGGGGCGGCCTGGGTCGCTGCCCGCCGGGCCTCGTCGGTCGACCCGGCGGACGCCCTTCGCCACGAGTAGCGCTCTCCTCCGCGCTCCGTCCGTGGCGCCTGGATTCGTGCAGCGTCACCGTGCGCGCAGCGTGAACGCACGAGGGGGTCTTGCCCGTCACCTGTCGTCTCGACGACGCCGCGCGGGCATCGTCCTCGCCCGCTCGATTGGCGAGCGGAGGCACCCTGCGCAGGTTCGGGCGCAAGAGGGGCACCGCATCCGCACGTTCGGCCATTCCATCCGTCCCCTGCTGGTGGCCGCCGCGCTCGGCGCGGCCGGCTGCAGCGACGCCGTGTCGTGGATCGGCTTCCACGGCGACGCCATCCGGAGCGGGTGGAACCACCGGGAGACGACGCTCCGCCCCGAGCTGATCCGCGACGGCGTCTTCGGCAAGCGCTGGGACTCGCCCCAGTTCGACGCGTTCAAGGGCAGCCCGGGTCGTGCCTACGCCAGCCCGCTCTACGTGGAGGGGGTGAAGCTGGCGGGGGGACCGTACGCGGGCCAGACGCTCGACGCGGTCTTCGTCGGCACCAGCAACGCCGACGTCTATGCCGTGAGCGCGCTGGCCTCCGGGAACGTCCCGGCGGGCGCCGTGCTCTGGAAGCGACACCTCGGAGACCCGGGTGACCAGATCGACGGGCTCCGGATCGGGGTGCTCGGCACCCCGGTGGTGGATCTGAAGGCTCAGCCGGCGCGTCTCTACGTCGCCGCCGACGTGCAGGGGCCCGCGGAGGCGGGTGGTACCGCGTGGCGCGTCTTCGCGCTCGACCTCCGCGACGGCAGCGTCCTCGCCGGGTGGCCCGTCCTCCTCAACGCGTCCACGGTCGTCCCGGTGAACCAGAACGGTCCGGCCGCCTTCCTCGAGCCTGGACGGCTGTCGCAGCGTGGAGGGCTGGTCACCAGCCCCGACGGACGTCTGCTCTACGTGCCGTTCGGCGGGTACTTCGGTGGCAGCGTCGGCTGGCTGATCGCCATCGACACGGTGAACCCGAGGGTGGCCAGCTCGTTCTCCTCCAGCCCCGAGATGCTCGGACGGGCGAACGGGGGAATCTGGGCCTCGGGTGGGCCGTCGGTCGACTCGGAGGGAAACGTCTGGGCGGTGACGGGCAACAGCCCGCCCAACCTCCTCGAGCGGACCTGGGGCGTCTCCGTGCTGCGCTGGGCCCCGGGCGTTCCTCTCCACCTGACCGGCACCTACACCCCCTGGAACCACTGCCAGCTCGACACGGGCGACATCGATCTCTGCGGCAGCGGCGTGTCGCTGCTCCCGGAGGTCCGCGGCACGAGCACTCCCCACATGGCCGTCGTCGGCGGCAAGCAGGGCAACGTGTACCTCATCGACCGGGACCATCTCCCCGGCGGACTCGATGCCCGGCCGGCGTGCAACTACCAGTCTCCCACCGCCTCGCCTCCCGACGGCTCGCTCTGGGACCCCACGGCGTCGCGCCCGTACTACAAGGGCGGCAGCCCCGGGCCCCTGAACGTCTTCGGCCCCTACAGCGAGGATGATGGCTGGGCGCTGAAGGCCAAGGCGCGCTCCACACCCGCCGTCTTCCAGGCGGACGACGGCACCGTCTACGTGGTGGTCACCGGCTCGAGCAAGGCGCCGGATCTCGTCACCGCCGTCCCGCCCTCGGTGGCGCGGCTGCGGGTGGTCACGCCGGCACCGGGCAAGCCGGCGCACCTCGAGCTCGAGGCGTACGAGTCGACGCTGATCTTCCAGAGCCCGGGCACGCCGGTCATCAGCAGCAACGGCGGCAAGGACCCGATCGCCTGGATCGTCGAGCCCAACGTGAACCGCCTCGACAGTCTTCTCACCGCGCCTGCGGCCACGCTCCACGCCGTGGACGTGATGAAGATGAAGGCGCTGTGGAGCAGCAAGCCGGGGGATCTCTTCCCGGGCGCGAAGTACTACCACCCGGTCGTCGCGCGAGGGCAGGTCATCGTCGCCACCGACCGGGTCAGCGCCTTCGGCGTGTCCGCGCCGGCGCTCTGAGAGCCGGGTGCTCCCGGCTATCTACGGGTCCTCGCCGCGCACCCGCGCGGTGAGCGCCAGGCCGGTGGGTGTCGTCGCCAGGCCACCCTCGCCGGTCTCGCGGAGCTCGGGCGGGAGCATGCGTCCCACCGAGGCCATCGCGCCCAGGACCTCGTCCGGCGGGATGAACGACTCCAGCTGCGCCAGGGCGAGCTGTGCCGCGCAGACCGCGTGCACGCTGAAGAAGGCGTTCCTGCTCACGCAGGGGACCTCGACGAAGCCTCCCACCGGGTCACAGACCAGCCCGATGCTGTTGGCCAGCGCGAGCGTCGCGGCATGGACGCAGGCGCGGGCGTTGCCCCCGAGCAGCTCGGTCACCGCGGCCGCGGCCATCGCCGCGCTCGAGCCGATCTCGGCCTGACATCCGCCGGCGCTCCCGGAGATGTGCATCTTTCGCGAGATGGCCTGACCGACGCCCGCGGCAAGCACGAGCGGCATCACCAGCGCCTCGTCGCCGATGCCGAGGTGGTCGGCCACCCCGAGAAGAGCTCCGGGAACCGTGCCCGCGGACCCGGCGGTGGGAGCGGCCACGATGCGCCGCATGCGGGCGTTCTCCTCGTTCACCGCCATGGCGTACGCCTGGACGCGGCGGATGAGCGGGGCGTTCAGGGCGTCGGGCGCGGACCAAAGCCCCTTGGCGTTCCAGCCCACCATCCCGGTGAGCGACTTCTCGGTGGAGGCGAGGCCGGCGGTGACGGAGGCGCGCATCAGCGCGAGGCGCTCGCGCATGGTGCGGCGGATGGTTTCAGGATCCGCGCCGGTCTCGGCGCAGTCGTGCGCCAGGACCCACTCCGAGCCCCGCCCCGGGACTGCCTCCAGCTCGCGCAAGGTGAAGCCCGCCATCGTCGTCCTCAGCCCTCGTCCATCACCGGGGGAAGCATCCGGATCCAGTTCATGCCCTTGATGCGAGCGATCCAGGACAGCGCCTCGTCCGACAATCGCCCGTCGAGCTCGAGGCACATCAGCGCCTCGCCGCCGCGGCGGTCGCGGTTGCTGGAGAGCGCCGCGATGTTGACTCGATCGTCTGCGACCACCCGGGTCACGGTGGCGATGGCGCCGTAGAAGTCGTCGTGGCCGACGAGCAGCGTGTGGCGGGCGCCGGAGAAGCGGACGGGAACGCCGTCGATCTCGACGATCTCCACCGCGCCGCCGCCCAGGCTGGATCCGAGCACCGTCGTATCCCGGCCGCCGCCCTCGAGCGCGATCAGGACCGAGTTGGGGTGCACGTTGCCGAGATCCGCGACCGACCAGATGATCGCGACGCCAGCCCGCTCGGCCTCGGTGAGCGCGTCCGGGAGGCGGGAGTCGTCGGGCCGCATCCCGAGGAGGCCGGCGACGAGGGCACGGTCGGTGCCGTGCCCCCGTCCTGTCTTGGCGAAGCTTCCGTGCAGCGTGATCGCGGCACGCTCCGGCGTCGCCTGGAGGATGGCGCGGGCGAGCAGGCCGATCCGGCACGCGCCGGCGGTGTGGCTGCTGCTGGGCCCGATCATCACCGGGCCGATCATGTCGAGGATGGACATGGAGGGTGGCGAGCCGGTTCTGCCAGAGAGAGCCCCGCCCGCGCCAGGCCTCCCCCCTCCCGGAGGTGTCCGGGATGCCCGGGGGTCAGGCCTAGGCTGGTGATGCGGCTGATCGCTGGTGCTCCTCGACCACGTCGGCGACGGTTGCACGCCGGTCGATGGGGCCCACGCGCTCGTCGAGGCGCTCCGCGCGGAGGAGGTCCCGCACCGCCGCCCGGGCCCCCACCAGGCGGACCGACGTCCCGGCCGTGCCCAGCCCCTCCTGGAGGGCGGCGAGCATCCGTGCGCCCGCGACGTCCATGCCGGGGGAGGACGAGAGATCGATCACCAGCAACCCGAGCGGCGCGGGCGCTGCCCGGATCCGCTCGCGGATGGCGTCCCGCACGTGCTCCACGTTGAAGTAGAGCAGCGCCGCCTCGATGCGGACGATGAGCGCTCCCCTCACCGGCTCGTTGTCTGGATTCCGCTCCAGGTCCGAGTAGTTCCGGGTGCCGGGGATGCGGCCGAGGAAGGCCACGTGCGGGTGGGACGCCCGGCGGAGCAGGAAGAGCAACGAGATCACCACCGCCAGCATCACCCCCTTCAGGATGCCGAAGACCAGCACCGAGGCGAACGCCGCCATCGACACCGCGAACTCGGAGCGGCTCACCGTCCAGAGGTGCCGGAGCTCGCCGACGTCGATCAGCCCCTTGACCGCGACCAGCACGATGGCCGCCAGCACCACGTTCGGGAGGTTGGCGAGCATCCCGGTGAGGAACAGCAGGCACACGCCGATGGTGACGGAGGCGAAGACCAGCGACAGCGGGGTCCGGGCGCCGGCCCGGTCGTTCACCGACGACTGCGAGAGTCCGCCGGCCACGGGGTACGACTGGAAGAGCGCCGTCGCGAGGTTCGCTGCGCCGAGGCCGAGCAGCTCCTGGCGCGGGTCGATCTCCTGACGGTGCTCCGCGGCCAGCGCCCGGGCTGCCGAGACGCTCTCCACGTACGACAGGAGGAGGCAGGCGAAGGCGAGCGGGATGAGCCCGTCCACCTCCCGGGGGCGGAGCCCGGGCGGCTCGAGGTGGGGGAGCCCACCAGGAAGCGCGCCGACCACCTGGAACCCGAGCTCTCCCAGCGAGGTGAAGGAGAGCAGCACGATGGAGAGCACCACCACGCCGAGGGCGACCGGCTTCCCGGGGAGGAATCGCTCGCCGAGCAGCAGCACGACGATGGCGGCGACGCCGAAGGCGAGCACCGCGGTGCGGGTCGACGGAAGCTGGCCGGCGAGGACGACCAGGCGGTCGAAGAAGCCGTCCCCGCCGCCCTTCACCCCGAACAGCTTGGGGAGCTGGGTGGTGGCGATGGTGAGGGCCGCGCCGGCCTTGAACCCGAGGAGGATGGTCTCGCTGATGAAGTTGACGAGCGAGCTCAAGCGGAGGGCCCAGGCGATGACGCACATGCCGGCGGTGACCAGGGCGGCGAGCGCCGCAACCGCGGGCCCGTGCTCCGGATTGCTCGCGACCATCTCGGCCACGCTCGTGCCGACCAGGAGCGAGATCGCCGACGTGGGTCCGATGGCCAGCTGCCGCGACGAGCCGAAGAGCGCGTAGGCCAGGCCGCCGGCGAGGTAGCCGTAGACGCCATACTGGGGCGGCAGCCCGGCGAGGGAGGCGTAGGCGAGCGAGACGGGGATGCCGTACGCGGCCAGCGTCACGCCGGCGATCGCGTCGTGGGGAAGCCAGCTGGCCCGGTACGCCGGGAGCCAGCGGGCGGGGGGGAAGATGGCGCGCCAGCCTCGGACAGGAACCTCGCCCAGCGCCGCGCCTCCAGCAGGCGCATCGGTGCCCATGGCCCGACTTCGGCACAGCGGGCCCGCCGTGGGGGATGGGCCCTAGGTCGTACGCGAGGGTGGCGCGTGGATCACTCGGCGCGCAGCGCGACCCCAGGGTCGATGCGGGCAGCCCGCACCGCCGGGAGGGCCGCCGCCAGCAGGCCCACGAGCAGCACCACCCCGGTCGCTGCGCCGAGCGCGAGCGGGTCCCCTCCCTGGATCCCGTAGAGCAGCCCTCGCATCAGCCGCCCTGCGGCCGCTCCGCCGGCGAGACCGAGGAGGACGCCGGACCCGGTCAGCACCGCCGACTCGCCGAGCACGAGCCCGAGCACCCGCCGGTCCGGTGCGCCGAGCGCCTTGCGGAGCCCGAGCTCCGGCACCCGCCGCGTCACCCCGTAGGCGATGAGGCCGTAGACGCCGGTGGCCGCGAGCAGCAGCGCGAGCAGCGCGAACGAGCCGAGCACGCCGAGCTCGAAGCGACGCGGGTCCAGCGAGCGCTGCACGACCTCGGACAGCATCCGCACCCGGGTGACCGGCAGCAGCGGATCGATGGCCCGCACGCGGTCGCGCACCGCATGCTCCAGGTCGGACGGAGCGGGGCCGGGAGCGCGGACCACCAGCTCGCCCCACCTGTGCCAGGGATTGCTGTTCTGCGCGTAGGGCACGTAGACCGTCGGATCTTGCGGCCGGTCGAGGCCGAGGTGCTTCACGTCTCCCACCACGCCGACGATCGTCATCCAGGCATCGGAGGGCTCCCGGGCGAAGCGGATCCGCTCGCCGATGGGATCCACCCCCGGCAGCTCGGCGCGGACCAGGGCCTCGTTCACCACCACGGCCCGGGGAGCGCCGGACCGGTCGCGGTCCTCGAGGAGCCGTCCCTGGAGTAGCGGGATGTGCATCGCGGCGAAGTAGCCCGGGCTGACCACCCGTGCGCCGGCGGAGGGCTCCGAACCCTCCTGAGGGGGCGGCCTCCGGGCGAGGGCGATGTCGTGCTGGAGGTTGGAGCCGGCGAGCGGGAGCTCGCTGACGAAGCCGGCGCTCTCCACGCCGGGCAGAGCCCGGACGCCGTCGAGGAGCGAGTCCCAGAAGCGTGCCTGCGCCGGGACCCTGGCGTAGCGCGACTCGGGGAGGTCGATGCGGAGCACCAGCGCGTGGGCGGGATCGAAGCCGAGCTTCACCGCGTGCAGCTCGAGCAGGCTTCGTCCGAGCAGCGCCGAGCAGGCCAGGAGCGTCGTCGCCAGACCGACCTGCGCGATGACCAGGATGCGGCGGAGCCGGGGGTGAACGGCGCCGAGCCGGACGGAGCGGAGCGCGCCGGCCAGGTCCACCCTTGCGCTCCGGAGCGCGGGGATCGCCCCGAAGAGCAGGCCGGTGACCAGCGCCACCGCGAGCGCGAAGGCGCCGACGCGGACGTCGATCCCCACCTCGCTCGCTCGGGGCAGAGTGTCGGGGGCGAGGCCGAGCACGGCGGG
>AR_comb_assmDRAFT_10049570_pt1 | contig 12678 bp, 7 predicted proteins | sample ArasoioldDNA_FD_10543 | JGI IMG/M metagenome (IMG submission 10543) | reverse complement strand
CCTTCCCCTCTCTCCCGATAGCTATCGGGATGGAGAGGGGTGTCGAGCGTGCGAGACGGGGAGAGGAAAATGAGAATGCGAATTTTGGGGAAGCTTACAGAACCACTAAGACGCGAGGGCACGAAGCAACACAAAGGTCCTCGTAAAGCTTGCTATGGTTCAAATTCGACTCGACTTTCCATTATCCCATGATCCAATATCTCTCTCTAATTATCCTGGTCAAATTGTAAAAACTCCCTCTTAACCGCTTTGAGCAAGCTAAAAATCTGCACCGCTTCGATAGCAAGCAATACTACCAATGCCAGCAACACAAACCATGGAATATTCACGCGTGGAATGGTGAGGTGTTCAAATCGCTCATAATACCATCCTGCCAGGGAAATACCAAAGGCCAACCCGGTAACTAAAAACGAGAGGAGGGAAAATAGAATTTTCAAAAACATCACCTGTATTGTAGAGTACCCGACCTTAAAATTTTCGAAAATCGCGGCAGGAATAATAAGTATCAATGTTACCCAGCTCCAGTTCCTGCCAAACCAGCCGCTGAGCGCTGTATTAAATATTAATATCAGAAGTATGGACGCAAGAGACCACGGAAATAACAGAAACCAGGAAGCTTTTTCAAAACGACGAGTTGCCATGTTGCAAGGTTTGACAGAAAAGTAAGATTTTTTTTTATGTTTCCGATATTCAGAATCTTATGCAGCAATTTTTTTTTAAAGACTGTCTCATAGATAAGCTGTAATGATAAAAAACAGGAAGGTTTTGTTAAAAAAGTATTTACATTACAGCGAATTTCTGTGAGGAAGACTGAGAATATACGGTTGCTTCAGCAAGCGATAGCCTGCTTTGACGATACACAAGCCTATAAACAACTGTTCCTGTTGTTTTACCCTTCTCTTGTGCCATTTGCTGTTTCAATTGTAAAGTCAAAAGAACTTGCCGAAGAGATCGTCTCCGATGTTTTTATGACAATCTGGCAAAAACGGCAGCAACTCGATAAGGTCGATAACTTAAAGTTCTATCTCTTCACGGCCGTTAAGAATCGGTGTATCACTCACCTTAATGATTCAAAAAACAAAACTGCCATTAATATTGATGGAGTGTCGGTAGAGTTCAGGAGCCTTTACCATGATCCTGAACAAAAAATGATTTCTGCGGAAGCGATTAATAAAATCCGAACGGCCATACAAGATCTTCCACCCAGGTGCCAGTTAATTTTTAAGTTGGTGAAAGAAGAAGGGCTAAAGTATAAGGAGGTCGCGGAACTGCTACATTTGTCGGTAAAAACGATTGAAAACCAAATGTCTATTGCGTTTAGAAAAATAGGAACTGCCATTAATTACAAGCTCCACCATTTAGCTTCTGTTTTTTCAGAGAATTGATTTTTTTTAACGGTTTTAGGGGTAAATCTCTGGGATTGATGTCTTTGATGAATACGGGAACTTTTTATATGACTGCAGATAGATTTTGGGAACTCTTATCCAAAAAAATTTCAGGTGAGGCTAGTGTGGGTGAATTGAATGAGCTTGAAAAGCTGACCCTTGATAAGCCGGATTGGAAGAAAACAGAAGAAGCATTATCTCTTCTGTGGCAGCAGTCAGTTCCTTCCCTGCATGATGAGGCGGCGCAGGCTTTTGAGGTGCACGTTCAAAAAATGCAACAGTTGACTGTTGGATTTCATCAAGGAGAGACGGTCCATTCTAATGTCGAAATCCCCGGAAAAAATAATGATCGTTTAAGGGCGAGAACCTGGTTGATTACGGCTGTAGCCATGGTCATTTTTGTTGCCGGTGTTTTTGTCCTTGATCGCAAAATGTCACCCCGTCAAAAGGTTTTAGTAAACCCTCGACCCGTAAGCCTGAGCACTAAGTCAGGTTCACCAAGCAAAATACAATTGCCGGATGGCTCGAATGTTTGGTTGAATGCAAGCAGCGAACTTACTTACGATAAAGATTTCGGCAAAAATCTGCGAGAGGTGAGTCTTACGGGTGAAGGTTTTTTTGATGTAGTAAGAGATCCGGAACATCCTTTTATCATTCATACAAAAGTGATAGATGTGAAGGTATTGGGGACGCAGTTCAATGTAAAAGCGTATCCGGAAGATTCTTATACAGAAGCCAGCCTGATTCGAGGCAGTCTGGAGGTGACGGTAAACAACCGACCTAATGAGAAACATTTTTTGAAACCTAATCAGAAGGTAAGCGTCCCCAATAACATCGACCGATTGTCGGAAAAAATTGGCAAAACAAGGCCCTTGATCGTGGCCGAACCGCTGACCTATTACCACATGGACAGCACAACAATTATCGAAACCTCCTGGGTGGACAACAAACTTGTTTTCCAGGAGAATGAAACTTTCAGTGAGGTGGCGTTGAAAATGGATCGCCGGTATGGAGTACATATCATCTTTTCCGATGAAGAAGTCGGCGATCAAAGAATCTACGGAAGCTTTACAGAAGAAACTATTGACCAGGCTTTGGACGCTTTAAGAGAGGTTTTCAAGTTCAACTATAAAAAGATCGGGAACGATATTATTATAACACAATAAAAATCGACTGCTGTATGGGATTACCTGAAAATACATCCTAGTTTGTTCAGAAATAAGTTCTGTTAAACTGGATCTAAACCTATCAACCATGAACAGTTCCGCCTGGCGGGGATTTTCTAACTTTTTAATCGAATTTATGAGTAAATTTTCCAACCAACATGCTTTACGCAAAGAGCTGGCACTAAAATTTTTTAGGATTATGAGACTTACCATCGCCTGCATGTTAATAGCTTGTTTGCACGTGGCCGCCACTGGCCACTCCCAGGATAAGGTAACATTAAATCTGAAATCGGTTGAATTGCGTAAAGCTTTAATTACTATTGAGAAGAAAACAGACTATCGTTTTTTGTTCAATGAAAGGCTTGTTGCACATAAACCAAAAGTTGATATTAATGTAGTTGAGATGCCGGTTGTAGAGGTATTGAATCAGCTGCTCGAGAACACAGGCATTACTTACAAGATATTAAGCACTAAGCTGGTCGTGCTAAAAGAAGTGGAAGATGAGGCAAGTCTTGCTGACTTACGGGACATCAGGGTGACAGGAAAAGTGACCTCTTTAACAGGTGAAATATTAGGTGGCGTATCTGTTTCCGTGAAAGGAGCCCGCACGGGAACTACAACCGATGCCACAGGTAATTTCGCCATTACAGTTCCTGACAACGCGGTGCTGGTATTTAGTTCTGTAGGTTATGAAACAAAAGAAGTTGCTGTAGCGGGACAGGCTACCATGAATGTACAGCTATCCGAATCAGTGAAAGTACAGGAGCAGGTCGTGGTAATTGGTTACGGTACTGCCAGCAAAAGAGATTTAACAGGGTCAATTGCAAAAGTTTCAGGTAAAGAAGTGCAGGATAAACCTAATACCAATCCGATATCTTCCTTACAAGGTAAGGTGGCAGGACTGTCTGTTGTAAACAGCGGTACTCCTGGCAAGGAACCTGATATACGCATACGGGGCACCGTCAGCATTGGCCAGGTACACCCATTATATGTTGTAGACGGTATTTTTAATGATAATATAGATTATATAAATCCTAATGATATTGAATCTATAGAAGTTCTAAAAGATCCTTCTTCGTTAGCAATTTTTGGTGTAAAAGGAGCAACCGGAGTAATTGCAATTACCACGAAAAGAGCGAAAGCGGGACAGGTAGTCATAAACGTCAACACCAGTTATGGCTTTAAAAAGTTAGTTGATAAAATTAAAATGGCTAATGCAGATGAGTTTGCCATGCTTTTTGCTGAGGAAAGAGCCAATAATGGTACCACAGCACCGTATGATTATACCGGTCTCACAGCTAATACAGATTGGATCGATGCTGTAACAAGAACAGCAAATTTTAGCAGCAATAATATAAGTGTCTCCGCAAGTACGGAAAAGAATAAATTTAATTTAGGCATAGGGTATATTTTTGACGAAGGTATCGTCAAGCAAGAAAAATTGGAGAAATGGCTACTGGCATTAAATGATGAGTTCAGAATAACTAAATCAATAAAGATTGGTGTTAATTTGAATGTTTCACGGCAACATAATCCTTATGACGCTACCTGGGTTTTAGATGCTGCAAGAAAAGTAATACCACAAGTCTCTGCCGGTACCAAACAATTTTTTGTAAAAGACCCTTATAGTGCTGACAGTCTTGACATGGATATTTATTCTGGTCTTGATGTAGGTCTTCAATCCTCCGGAGTCGTAAATCCGCTGCTTGAAGTAGAAAATACCTGGGATAAGACCGTTAATATCGAATACAGGACAGTGGGAAGTATTTTCGGTGAAGTGAACTTTCTGAAATATTTCACCTTCAGATCCACATTGTATGCTGACATGAGTAACGTTAACAACCGTGTTTATACACCACTGTATTATGCCTATAACCCTAAGAATAATACTCCTTATCTCTACAGTCAGACAACCAAGATTAGAGAAGACGACAAAACATGGAAGAAATTTCAGCAGGACCACATACTCACTTTCAAGAAAAATTTTGGAGAACATGGGGTAACAGCTACCGGGGGATTTACAACTTACTACTTCGGCAATTTCAACAGGTATGGGAGTGCCGGTCAGGGAAGTGGCGCTACGGCCCTGCCAATTCCGGATGATCCCCGATTCTGGTATATTACAAATGGATTCAATGACAGATCAAATACATCAGCTACTTCAGACCAAAGTGAATACTCTACTGTTTCCTTCCTGGGCAGAGTACTGTACAATTTCAGAAACAAGTATTATTTCAATGCTTCATTCAGGGATGATGCTTCGTCCAGAATTCCTACAGACAACCGCCATCAGCAATTTTGGGCTGTGGGTGCAGCCTGGGAGATCAACAAGGAAGATTTCATGCAAACCGTGGATCAAATAAATTATCTGAAGTTGAAGGGCTCCGTGGGAGTTTTAGGAAATCAAACAGCCACTACGCTTGAGGGTACACCGCTTAATTATCCGTTCTATCCAAGTTTAAACGCTTCATCAACGGCAGTATTTGGGACTAATGTTTATACTGCTGCAGATCAGCAATATATTCCAAATCCTAATTTAAAATGGGAGACTGTATCTGCCCAGGAAATAGGTTTTGAACTGACTGCGTTTGATAACCGCTTACATTTCGAAGCCAATTACTTCAACAAGAAAACCGATAATTTAATGACGTATGTAAGCAGAGCTGAAATCGGTTTAAAAGACGAATTGGTAAACGGTGGTAGCCTTAGAAACTGGGGCGAAGAGTTCACTGGGAGTTGGAATCAGAATTTTTCGAAAGATCTCAACCTAAATGTGTCAGGCAATATCACTTTTCTTAAAAATGAAGTTGTGAGCTTAAGTGAAGAACTTCCTACTGGTGTGCTTAAAAGAGGATTTGCAAACAATGCCAGTGCTGAAGCGAGAACGCAACCCGGATCGCCAATTGGTTCTTTCTATGGTTATATTGTAGAAGGAATTTATCAAAGCTATGCTGAGATCCTGGCTTCACCGGTCGCTTCTTCCATTGGTGCCTACAGACCAGGAGATTTTAAATTTAAAGACATTGCCGGCCCTAACGGCAAAGGCCCGGATGGACAAATTACAGCAGATGACAGAACTGTGATAGGTAATCCAACACCCAAATTTACTTATGGGGGATCCGTGAACCTAACGTACAAAGGCTTCAACCTGTCTGTTGATGTAGGTGGTGTATACGGAAACCAGGTCTTCAGAGTTTGGGGTTCTCTCGAATCGCCTTTCCAAAGAGTAAATTATGCTGCCTTCCAGGTTGATGCATGGAATGGGCCCGGCACTTCCAACTGGGTACCGCTTGTGAGCCAGGGAGACAGGTTTAATTATAACGGGTCAACTTATAATATGGAAGATGGAAGTTATTTCAGAATCCGAAATCTTCAACTTGGATACAACTTTGACAGAAATTTAGTCTCAAAATGGAAAATGAGCAACTTAAGGATATTCGCAAACGTTCAGAACTTGAAGACCTGGAAGAATAATTCTGGTTACAGTCCTGAATTTGGGGGTGATGCCACCGGTTTCGGATTTGATTTTGCTGGGGGAGCCTTACCTATGGTGACCACCTTTGGTTTAAATGTAACTTTCTAAACTTTTAAATTTCATCGGTATGAGAAAAAATAAAGTTTTACTTTTTGGCTTGATTCTGATGACGCCGGTTATATTTTCAATTAGCTGCAAGAAATTTTTAGACAGAAAGCCGCTGACAGCCACTCTTGATGACCTTCACCAGGGGGGTCTCGAGGGGCAGATTCTCGCTATGTATAAGAATCTCAGAACTTCCCCCGGGTTCTCGACTTTACCATGGTTGGATTTCCATAGTATACGCGATGATGATGCACAAAAAGGAAGTGATGCAAATGATGGGAAGGAAATTAATACCGAGTTTGAGACTTTTCAATACAATAAAGATGACTGGGCTATTAATACCTATTGGAATGATCACTACGCGATGACAACTTTGGCCAACAATGCCCTGGATGACGCCAAATCGTTTAATCTTTCCGATCCCGCTTCGCTGCGGAATATTGGTGAAGCTTGCTTTTTCAGAGCCTATGCTTATTTTGAATTAGTAAAAAACTTTGGTGAAGTTCCTTTGATCAACTACAGAATTGTTAAACCCACAGATGGCATCAAAGATAAATCCCCCATCCCTGCTCTCTATGCTTTTATTGATTCCAACTTGCAGGTTGCCGCACAATTACTTCCGCTCAGCGCATCTGAATACGGGGCTGGATATAAAGGAAGGCTAACGAAAGGATCAGCGAATACTCTATGGGCACAAACTTTTTTGTTCCGCCAAAATTGGGCAAAGGTGATGTCATTATGTAATGAAGTAATTGCTTCCGGGCAATATACTTTAGCCGCCAAGTTTCCCGATATATGGAAAGATGGTGTAGGTGGCGCTGGCAAAAACGGTTCGGAATCAATATTTGAAATGCAGTGTAATGTGGGTCAAAATGCTGTAAATAATTCATCTCTGGACAATGGAGAAAATTGGGGTACATCCCAAAATGTTCGTCAGAATGGAGCACCAATCGAATGGAATTTGGGCTGGGGATGGAACACGCCTACAGACAACCTTGTGAATGCCTGGCCGGATGAAGATCCAAGAAAGAGACAAACAGTTTTGTTTTCTGGTCAGTCTGATGGCGGACCCGCTCAAGGCGGCTATGGCGCCACGCTACCGCCATATACTAATCCGGACGGACAAGGAGGGCTTGCGCAAAAATATTGGAATAAAAAAGTGTATTCAGATCCTGCCATGCGTCAGTATACTGGTTTTGTAAATGCCAGTGGAGGTGCGAGATGGATTAACCATAGAATTTTACGCTATGCCGATGTGATATTAATGTTGGCAGAAGCGGAAAATGAAACAGGTAATGGTGCTGGCGCAGCCACTCATCTTGAAATGATCAGAAATAGAGCAAGTGGCAATTTGGGGCAATCTCGCACGATTCTACCTTATATTCCTTTTACAAGCCAGGCGCAAATGCGTACTGCGATAAAAGATGAGAGGCGATGGGAGTTTGCAATGGAAGGGTCTCGTTTTTATGACCTGGTCCGATGGGGTGATGCAGTAAGTGCACTCTCCTCGTTGGGATATACAAATCGCTGCCGGTATTATCCAATTCCTCAAAAAGCAATTGACCTTTCCGGAGGCGTACTTAAGCAAAACCCTGAATGGTGATATCTTAAACCGGTTTAATAAAAAAGTTATGAAAAATATTTTAAGACTATTTGCGTCCGTTTCTCTGGTTATGGCGGTTATGGCTAGCTGCAAAAAATTAGACAGGCCTCCGCTTGGCGATTATCCAAAGGATGCTAATGTCCCTGGTGGTCCGTTGAAATTTTACGCAGCATTTGATGGAACAACATCAAATCCACTCATGAATGCTGTGGATAGTATAAGAGCAAATTTTCCATCTTCAAATCCCCTTGCTTCAGTTGATGGTGTTAAAGGAAAAGGCGTAAAGGGTGATGGCGCAAAAGCAATAAATTATCCATCTGCAAATGATTTTAAAGATGTAACAAGCTGCACTATATCGATGTGGGTAAATAACACCGTAAATTCCAATACAGAGTTTTTGTTTTCTTTAGTAGATAAGGATTATTGGCATGCCAGTTCTGCATTTTTATTGGTCGAGCATGCCACACCGGTTAAATGTCAGCTTAAGTTTGCATTACAGGATCATTGGGTAGAGTATATTGATAATTTCAATAAGCCATTATTTGATGGCCAATGGCATCACCTTGCATTTACTTATGATGAAACTACATCTATATTAAAAGTCTATTTTGATGGCGTTGAAGTTCCCACACCCGGAACCTCAGGAAACTTGGGCCTTGGAAAGCTAAATTTAAAACATGCAAGCAATTTCATTATAAGCGGTTGGAATAAAAATGCTGGCTTGACTGGCCCTACTGATGCCTGGATTAGTGCCTTTACTGGCAAGATGGACCAGTTCCGTTTATATGGCAAAGTGCTTAGTGGTTCTGAAATACAGGCCCTATACAATAGTAAACTATAAACACAAAATAAAAAATTAATAAAAAGAGGGTTGCAAAAAAATATTTGCAGCCCTCTTTTCACTCTCATAATAGGCCAGAAACTTCATGAAAGGCATCGCAATATACCGGCGCTCAATCATAACTATTTCAGTTATTGCCCTGATCATTTTTTTGTTGGCAACATGTATAAACGGTTCTCCAGATAAAGACCAGGAGTTATCCGCAAATAAAGAGCAGGTGAATGAGAATGTGGATTTCAAGAACTTTGAGGGTTCAGAGGTTTGTGCTAATTGCCACAGAGATATTTACGATAAACATATTCACAGTGAACATCATCTTACATCCGCACCTGTCTCTTCGAACAATGTGATGGGAAGTTTTGAGCCTGGTAAAAATGTCTTTGTTTTCGCTCCTTTTCTGAATGTAACCATGGAAAAAAGAGACAGCGGGCTTTACCAGGTTGAATACAACAACGAATTAGAAATAAGAAAAGGAAGAATCGATATTGTAGTGGGATCCGGGAGGAAGGGGCAAAGTTATCTGAATTGGATTGGCAATCGCCTGGTCCAACTTCCCATCACGTACTTCACGCCTGCGTCACAATGGTCAAACAGTCCTGGCTATTCCCCGCGCAAACCAATGTTTTACAGGCCGATAACTTCAAGATGCCTTGAATGTCACAGTACCTATTTCGAAAAGACATCCGACACAGCCGAACTCGAAGAGTTCGACCACACTAAAATAATATATTCGGTCGGTTGCGAAAGATGTCATGGCCCTGCAGCTGCCCATGTTGAATTTCAAACAAAAAATTCAGAAAGTAAACAGGCAAAATTCATTGTGAACCCTGGCAAGCTCCCTAGAGAACGTTTACTCGATTTGTGTGCATTATGCCATGGAGGACGAATAACCAAAACGAAACCTTCATTTGAATTCAAAGCTGGAGATACTTTATCGAATTATTTTGGGGTCAGCCCCCCTGATCCTAATATTGCTAACATTGATGTGCATGGTAATCAGTTGGGGCTACTGTCATCGAGCAAATGTTTCACCATGAGTAATCTCACTTGCATCAACTGTCATAATGTTCATGAAAATGAAAACGGAAAGATTCAGGTGTTTTCTCAGCGATGTATGAACTGCCATGGTGATGGCCACGGAAAGTCATGCAAGATGACTGCAGCCATTGGGTCTTCAATAAAGCAAAATTGTATCGATTGCCACATGCCCAAACAACCCTCGCACGCGGTAGCTGTTTATTTGCAGGGTGCTGATGTTCCCACACCGGCTTTAATGCGTACTCACTATATAACCATATACCCGGAAGAAACGAACAAAGTTTTGAGTTATTTAAAACGTAAAAGCTCTTCTTTAAAGAACTAATAAAAACGACAATGATTCTCAGACAAAAAAATATTCTTTGGTCGTGTTTATTTTCTCTGCTTTTTCTTTCCTGTCATCGAAGTCATACATTGTTTGAAGGATTATCTTCTTCAAAAACCCATATTGATTTTGCAAATAACCTTGAAAAGAAAAAATTATTCAACATTCTCTACTACTTATATTATTACAATGGCGGAGGCGTAGCCACTGGTGATATTAATAATGATGGCTTGCCCGACATTTATTTTACAGCGAATAGTAAGAGCCATAACAAACTTTATTTAAACAAGGGAAATTTTGAGTTTGAAGACATTACTGATAAAGCCGGTGTTGCGGGAACAGCCGATTGGTGCACAGGCGTATCGATGGCTGATGTGAATGGGGATGGATTTTTGGATATCTATGTAAGTGCAGTTAGCAAAAAATACCGCCTAACGGGCCACAATGAACTTTTTATAAATAATGGCAATGGACAATTCACAGAAAAAAGTAAGGAATATGGTTTAGACTTTTCAGGATTCACCACTCAAACCGCTTTTTTTGACTATGATCATGACGGTGACCTGGACTGTTATATCCTCAATCAATCACATCACCCTCATGCAAATATTGTTGACACCGTTAACAGAAAGAAATATGATTCCCTCTCCGGAGACCGGCTTTACAGGAATGATTTAAATACAACCGGAAAATTTACTGATGTGTCCAGCCAGGCAGGAATCTATCAGAGCAATTTGGGCTATGGACTGGGCATTGCTATTGGCGATATGAACAATGATGGCTGGGATGATATTTATATTGGAAATGATTTTCACGAAAACGATTATTATTATCTGAATAACGGAAACGGTACATTCACTGAAAGTGGGGCAAAGCATTTTAAACACTATAGCCGCTTTAGCATGGGAAATGATGTGGCTGATTATAATAATGATGGACAACTGGATGTGGTGACTGTCGACATGCTCCCACCTGATGAAAAAACATTGAAAACTTATGGAAGCGATGAAAATCCTGATATATACAAAGTGAAATTGGAGATAAATGGATACCAAAATCAATACTCCAGGAATTGCCTGCAGCGCAATAATGGCAATGGAAGCAGCTTTAGTGAAATGGGTTTATTAAGCGGTATAGCGGCCACCGACTGGAGTTGGGCACCTCTTTTTGCTGACTTTGATAATGATGGCAACAAAGATTTATTTATCTCGAGCGGCATTGTTAAACGCCCAGTAGATTTGGATTATGTCAGGTTTATTTCCGACCTGAAAAATAAAGGGATGGATAAAACTGACAAATATGATGATGAATCGATTAAAGCAATGCCCGACGGAGCTTCGCATCCCTTTTTATTTAAAGGCGATGGAAAATTTTCCTTTAAAGACCTGAGTAATGAATGGGGGACTGGTAACATGAAGGGTTATTATAATGGTGCTGCTTATGCCGACTTGGATAATGATGGAAATTTAGACCTTGTCATTAATTGTATCAATGCTCCTGCTGTTGTGTTAAAGAATAAGGCTCCAAAAAAAAATTATCTCACAATTTCTTTTACAGGGGATAATCTAAATACGAGGGGAGTTGGATGTAAAGCATATTTGTTTCAAAAAGACAAGATGCAGTATCAGCAATTGATGTCAACACGGGGGTTTGAATCTTCCTGTGAGCCCCGGTTGCATTTTGGATTAGATAGTCTCCCATTTGTTGACAGCCTTCTCATTGTTTGGCCTAACCAACGTTACCAGGTACTAAAAAATATACAGGCAAACAAACAAATTGAAATAAAGGAATCAAATGCAGCGGGGGAGTTCGGTTACGCTAATTTTTTCGCGTCAAAGAAAGAAATGTTTGAAGATATTTCACAAAAGGTTCGCTGCCAATGGAAGCACCAGGAGAACGATTTTGTTGACTTTAATGTGCAATATTTGATACCTCACGAGGAAAGCACACGGGGCCCTAAGATAGCAGTGGGAGACGTCAATAAGGATGGACTGGATGACATTTACCTGTGCGGAGCCAAAGGACAACCGGGTGCATTAATGATCCAGCAAAATAATGGGGCGTTCAGACCGATCGATTCAGCATTATTCAGTCGCTTCGCAGTTTGTGAAGATGTGGACGCTGCTTTTTTTGACTCCAACGGCGATGGGTATCTCGATTTGTGGGTGGTGAGCGGAGGAAATGAGATGTCTTCCAATGATATTTCCAGCGCAGATCGGCTGTTCATAAATGATGGCAAGGGTCATTTTTCATTTTCGCCAAAATCTATTCCCCAGCTTTATGAAAATAAGTCATGCATTGCCGTGGCTGACATAGATAAAGACGGCGACAGTGATGTGTTCGTGGGATTTTTATGTGACCCACAGAAGTACGGCTTAGCCCAAAACTCATATTTGTACCTGAATGATGGTAAGGGGAAATTTCAGGTTGCAGATAATAAAACAATGAATCTACTTCAAATTGGAATGGTTACATCAGCATCCTTTACAGATGTAAATAATGATGGTTGGCCGGATTTGGTTGTAGCGGGTGAATGGATGGCTGTAAAAATTTTCATCAATAACAAGGGGAAATTTACCGAGGCGGACATTCCCGCATCAACCGGGCTTTGGCAAACTGTTTACACTGCTGATGTGAATGGAGACGGCTACCAGGATATACTTGCAGGTAATTGGGGTCATAATACAAAATTATGGGCGGGAAAAAACGGGCCTTGTAAATTGTACGTAAAGGATTTTGA
>AR_comb_assmDRAFT_10223038_pt1 | contig 12683 bp, 16 predicted proteins | sample ArasoioldDNA_FD_10543 | JGI IMG/M metagenome (IMG submission 10543) | reverse complement strand
GCCATACAGTCAATTTATTTCCGCACTGGTGGAACAGTAATTATGGCGAGGTTTGTCCCCAGCATCCTGGCGTAGCGCACTACCTGATTCACAGCTACGACTATCCGCCCATCGCCGCCAAGGGCTTGGAGGCAGCGAAGCGCTATGCCAACATTGCACCCGATGCGTCGCACGCGCACCATATGCCCTCGCACATCTTCACTCGCGTGGGCTTCTGGCGCGAGTCAGTGGCCTCGAACCAGGCGAGTGTGGCCGCTGCCAGAGGTGATGCGCTGTACACGCTACATGGCTGGGATTACATGGTGTATGCCTACCTGCAAATGGCCAACGATGCCGCGGCTGAGAAGGTTGGGGCTGAGGCACTGGCCCTTAGCGAGCTGAACAATGTTAGCTTCGGCGCGGTGTTTGGGGCAGCGGCGATTCCAGCCCGGCTTGCTTTGGAGCGCGGCCGCTGGGCCGAAGCCGCCACGCTCGCACTGTCGGCGAATGTCTCGGCGGAGGCCTGGCAGCGTTCTCCGCAGGCCGAATCCATTAACGCCTTTGCGCGGGCGCTCGGCGCCGCGCGTAGCGGCAACGCGGCTGGTGCGCGTCAGGAGATCGAGCGTCTGCACAGCCTGAACAAGGCGCTCACCGAGCGCAAGCTGGCCTACTGGGCCGAGCAGTCTGAGGTCCAGGCGCAAGTCGCCACGGCCTGGGCCCTGCGCGCTGAAGGCAAAAACGAGGAGGCACTCGCCGCCCTGCGCGCTGCCGCCGACCATGAGGATCAGACTGAGAAACACGCTGTAACGCCAGGACCCATCATGCCAGCGCGTGAACTCCTCGGGGATATGCTGCTGGAGCTTGGCCGGCCCGCCGAAGCCCTGCCGCAGTACGAGGCTTCTATCGCCAAGGAACCAAACCGTTTCCGCGGCCTGTACGGCGCTGGCCTGACGGCCGAACGCGCCGGTGACCGCGCCCGGGCACGGGGGTATTTCGAGAAGCTCGCCGCGCTCTGTGCTGAGTCCGATAGCACCAGGCCTGAGTTGGTCCAGGTGCGACAGGTACTGGCACAACAGTAAAGCGTCCAACGTGGGAGTGAGAGAAGAGGACATGCGCATGTGCCAAAAGCGACTGTGGATGGGTGTCCTGCTCGTGGCCACGGTGCTCCTGCGCAGCCCCGCCGCACTGGCAGTGGAAAGCGATCCCCTGCCGGTGCCCAAAGGCACGCCGCGCGAGCGGGCAATAAGCATGTATAACGAGGGTGTCAGCCTCATGCGCGAGAAGTACTATGCCGCCGCGCAGGAGAAGTTCGAGCAGGCCCTGGCGCTCGACGAGACGCTGGCCGAAGCCCACAACAACCTGGCGTTCAGCCTGCGCCAGCAGGGGACGCACAACTTCGCGCGGTCGTTACAGCACTACAATCGCGCCCTCGAGCTCAAGCCCGACCTGGCACGGGCCTATATGTATCGCGGCGTGCTATTCACCCAGATGGGTGATCCGGCCCGCGCCCGCGCCGACTACGAGCAGCTCCTGCGGCTCGACCCGGAGTTGGCCGCCAGGCTCGAACGTATCATCGCTGGCGCCGACGAGCACGACGCATACGACGGCCTGGTGGGGGCGTATGACTGAGCCCGGGGTGGGTAGAGGCGGGGCGGAGTGACGGTCAACCAGCGACCCTGAGGAGGACGACTGTGAACCAGTGTGTTATTGGAGGATTTGTCCTGGGGCTCGTCACCTGTGGGTGGAACACCATAAGTGTGGGGGAACAGCCACCTGCGCCGCAGGGGAAGTGACCGAGGCGCACTGGTCGGTACGCAAGCAGAAAGCCAGTATGCCAGAGTAGAGGGGAGCCCAGTTAAGAGTTAAGCGAGGAACGGCACCCCTGCCATGTTGATTGTCCATTCACATAACGGCGTTCCGACCCGTCTGACAGAGGAACGGTGGCAGCATATCATGCAACGCCACCCGGACATGGCGACCCAACGCGAGCGGGTTTTGGAAACGCTGACAGAACCAGATATGATACAGGAAGGCGATTTTGGGACATTACTTGCGGTCCGCTTGTACCCCCAGACTCCATTGACCAGGAAATATCTTGTGGTGGTCTATCGGGAAAGCAGCGCCGCGGATGGATTTGTCCTGACAGCATACCTAGCCAGTCAATTATCAGCCCGGAGAGGCACGCTATGGAAGCGATAAAAATTTTGGACAAACCGACGGCCATCACCTGGGACTACGACGAAGATGCCGATGTCCTCTATCTTTCCTTGGGAGAACCTCGGCCAGCGGTAGGTGTGGACATTGGTGAAGGGGTCATTGTCCGTTACGACGAGGTCCGCCAAGAAGTCGTGGGACTGACGTTGCTCGGTTTGCGAGCCCGGCTACTCCAAGGTCTGTCTATACCCCCTTATCCAGACGCTGGTTAGACTTTGACGCAATGGAGATTTGCGCTCTGGAAGACAGAGAGAGGCAACTATGAAACAACTCATCGTCGGCATCAGTATCCTCGTGCTCGTCACCTGTGGGTGGAGCACCATAAGTGTGGGGGAACAGCCGCCTGCGCCGCAGGGGGAACTGCGCATCGTCGATAAACACTCCATGAACTGGATCTCGATTACCCTGAACGTCTTCGAGCACCTGATGGAGCTCGACAAGGACGGCACCCTGGTGCCACGCCTGGCGACTAGCTGGCAGTGGCGTGATGACTGGACCCTCGACGTGACCCTCCGCCAGGGGGTGACCTTTCATAACGGGGAAGTCTTGGATGCCGAGATTGTCAAGCTCAACTGGGAGGAAAATATCCGCCAGCGCCAGCCACACATTTCTGGGGAGTATATGAACTTCCCGGCCGGGTCAAAACTGGAGATCCTCACGCCGCAGACGGTGCGGTTCCTTTTCTCTGAACCGGACGGCGGCGCCCTCGCCAAGCTCAGTGTCATGCATATCGCCAACCGCCAGTTCTATCGCGACGTCGGCTGGGGCGAGACGCATTGGTGAATTATCGATATGGCTGGCCCGTGGGGCACGGGCCCATATAAGCTGGTGGAAGGCTTTTCGACGCCGGACAAACGTGCCGACCGTGTGGTCTTCGAAGCGCATCCCGCATATTGGGACCCCACCCGGATGCCACGGCTCCAGCGTATTGTCTTTGACTATACGCTCGGGCAGCAAGAAGCAGTCGAACTGGTCAAAACCGCCGAAGGACAGGTGGACCTGGTCAGTGAGCTGAGTCCGCTGGAGACGCTGCGGGTGGCCGAGAGTCCCTTTGCGCAGATGGGTGAAAAACCGTGGCTCCTTGACGACGGTATTTGGCGTTTTCAACCAGCGGAAAGTGGGGAGTCCCTGGCCCGATGTGCGGCTGCGCCAGGCGGTCAACTATGCCATCAACCGCGAGGATCTCATTCGCTATGCCACCAAGGGCAATGGCGTGATCATTCCAGCGCTGGTCTCGGTGCCAGGGTTCGGGTATGATCCTAGCCTAGCGCCGTACCCCTTTGATCCTGCCAAAGCCCGTCACCTACTCCGGGAGGCGGGCTCTGCCGAGGGGCTGCCGTTAAGCCTGATCGCCTCCGAGGAGCTACAGGTCCAGGCCACCGTGGTCAGCAAGATGCTGGAGCAGGCTGGCTTCAGGGTGGATCTGCAGCTTCTGGACGGGGCCGCCTTTAATCGGAAGACCCAATTGGACAATCTAGACCAGCCACCCGAGCACCAAACCTGGGATATTGCCCTGACGGTTGTTCGCGATGGGATGAATTTCCCGGTGTTTCAGGTCTACCGCATGTTGGCGCTCGACGGCCCTAGCAATTGGGGGATTGAGGATGGAACACTCCACCAGCTCCATGACGCAGTGTTACACACCATAGACCGGGAGCAGCAGCAGGCGCTAATCCGCCAGATGGAACGGCACACACATGACCAGGCCTATTTTCTTTTCTTGTACAATCCCATTCAACTCTACGCGGTGAACAAGGCCGTGGCCTTTACGCCGTATGTGACCATGCTCAATCTTGCCGAAACTGGTGTGACGGAGCAGCACTGGTCGGTACGCCAGCAGAAGGCCAGTACGCCGCAGTAATCGGGGGCCAGCCATCACGGAGAACCGCAACGCTATGCTGCACACGTCATTCTGCTCTGGGAGCCGTTGGTTATATATCCTGCTCATCGTTCTGGGTGTCACGATCCCAGGGCTTGCCGTGGTGGCGCGCAGCCAGGCACAAACAACCACCCCCATACGCCAGGCCGATCCAGACAACGCTGAGCAGGTCGCCCTGGGGCAACAGGTGTACGCCAGCTTTTGCACCGGTTGTCACGGAACCAATCTCGAAGGCCAGCCCAACTGGCAGAAGAAGTTGCCACTGGGCAATTCCCCTGCTCCACCGCACGATGAGACCGGTCATACCTGGCACCATGCCGACCAGTGGCTGTTCGAAATCGTCAAGTACGGGGGTAAATACCACGCCCCCCCGCGCTATCGCAGCGCTATGCCAGCCTATCAAGAGATGCTCTCCGATGCCGAGATCTGGGCCGTACTGGCCTTTATCAAAAGCCACTGGCCGGCCGCCATCCGGGCACAGCAGGAGCAGCAGAATACGTCGCAGCGCTAAGGGAGTCTCTGTCCTGTACAGCAGCCCTCTTCTCGCCAACGCTCTTCTAAGGCTGCCGTGCCCGAGCAAAGCAACATGCCACATCGTTTCAGACAGCGTCAACCCACAGTTGACATGGAAGAGCATGGCAATTAGGCTCGTGGTGAAGAGATAGATAAATGCGACGGGTACGACAATGCAGTGTGTAGGATAGAGGAGGGCATGTGAAACAGGAAATAGATCAGCGCACGGGACAGGCCGTCCTGGACAAGCTCAAACATCTTGAGCCATACCAGATCGCTGAAGTGATCGATTTCATTGACTTCTTGGCCGAGCGAAAACAGCAACAGGCTCCTCTGATGCAGTTGTTGTCTATAACCTCGGGACCCCGGGTCGGGCTTGAGGAGGTGCAAAGGAGATTGGCGAAGATCCCAGGCAAGATGTCTGAGAGGGTGCGAGAGCTGCGTGATGAGCGAGGCTGAGGCGTACATTGTCTTCTTTGACACCAGTGCTTTAGTCAAGCGCTACCATCGAGAAGTGGGGACTGAGGTTGTGGAGGCTGCGTTTAGCGACTCCAGCATAACTCGGATGATCTCTGACCTTGGTGTCATCGAATGCTACTCTGCTTTTGCCCGAAAAGTACGCACAGGTGACATTACCGAAGAGGATTTTCGCGCCACGATCAAGGAACTGGCAGAAGACATTCAGAGTGGGACCATCCGGCTAGCATTCTTTGGTAATAGTGACAAGAGAGAAGCGGCAATTCTCATTGAAAAATACGGATTATCAAGGAACCTCAGGACCTTGGATGCCATGCAATTGGCGGTGATCAAAAGATTGGGGGCGCAAGTGATTCGAGATGTCTATTGTGCTGATCGTCCGTTTGTCGACCTGATTGAGGCAGAAGGGTTTTCCGTCGTCAATCCCGAGGCATCTCCGAAACGAGGGAGGTGAGGGCAGAGTAGTATACTGACAGCCTTCTGCCCACATAGTGTCCAACTTTGACCAGGCTGGTCAGAATGCGTCCTAAAATCGTCAAGATGTGGTCAAGATCTTGCGCCTCCATGAGGTGTATAGTACAGAGGCAAGGTCCGTGGCTGGCTACCGCTTGTATCCGACTCCGCCCAGCAAGAGGCTGGGCCATACGGCATCTCACCAGCTCGCAAGGGAGGGGCGGTCATGAAAAACCTCGTGGTTGGCAGTATTGTCCTTATGCTTATGACCCTCGGGTGGAGCGAGCGTAGCGTAGGGGAACAGGGCCCCATGCCGCGGGGGGCCCTGAGGATCGTGGATAAGGAGTTCCGTAACTGGGTATGGACTACATTGCATGTCTTCGATCACCTCACAGAGCTCGATAAAGATGGGACCTTGGTCCCACGCCTGGCGACCGGATGGCAGTGGCTCGATGAGCACACCCTGGAAGTCACCCTGCGTCAAGGAGTGACCTTTCATAACGGCGAGGTGTTTGACGCCGAGATTGTCAAACTCAACTGAGAAGAGAATACTCGGTTACAACAGCCGCACGTGCTTGGGACGATCCTGAACTTCAAACCAGGGGTGCGCCTAGAGGTGCTCGACCCGTACAGGCTCCGGCTCAGCTTTCCTGAGCCAGAGGGCGCGGCTCTGGCCAAGCTCAGTATCATGCATATCGCCAACCGCCAGTTCTATCGCGAACTCGGGTGGGGTGAGAAACACTGGTGAATGCTCGACGGCGCAGGCCCGTGGGGCACGGGGCCTTACAAGTTGGTGGAAGGCTTTTCTACCCGTGAGAAACGTTCCGACCGGGTCGTCCTGGAAGCCAATGCCGCCTACTGGGATCCCGAGCGCTTGCCTCGGCTGCAACGCATCGTCTTTGACAACACGCTGAGCCAGCAAGAGGCGGTGGAACTGGTCAAGGCTGGTGAAGGCCGTGTGGACCTGGTGACTGGGCTGAGCCCCCTGGAGACGCTGCGGGTGGCCCAGAGTCCCTTTGCCACAGTGGTGAAAAAGCGCGGCAGCCTCACAACCGTATTCGGCCAGTTCAATCTGCGCAAAAGGCAGAGCCCATGGCACGATAGACGGTTGCGCCAAGCGGTGAATGTCGCCATCAACCGCGCCGATCTCATCCGTTATGCCACTAAAGGGAATGGTGAGATCATTCCGGCGCTGCTTCCCCCAGGGGCGTTTGGGCATGATCCTGCGCTGGCGCCGTTCCCTTTTGATCCTGAGAAAGTGCGTCACCTGCTACGCGACACGGGCTACCCAGACGGGCTGCCTGTGACCCTGATCGCCTCTGAGGATCTAGTGGTACAGGCAACGGTGGTCAGTAAGATGCTAGAACAGGTCGGTTTCACGGTGGTGCTGCACATTCTCAACAGCGCTGTCTATGCTCGGAAGACGGTCCTCACCGACCTCGATCAGCCCGCGGAGGAGCAGAGCTGGGATATTGCCCTGACGCGCATGAATGGTTGGATGCATTTCCCGGCGTTTCAGATTTACTACCAGTTTGCCCTCGGTGGTGTTTACGATTGGGGGAGCGAGCAGCCGGAACTCCATCGACTTTATGAGCAAGTCTTACGCACGGTCGACCCTGCACAACAGCGCCTGCTCCTGCAACAGATGGAACAATATACCCACGCCCATGCCCTATTTCTCTTCTTGTACAATCCCATCCAGCTCTATGCGGTAAACAAGGACGTGGCGTTCGTGCCGTATCAGACTGGGATTCTCAACCTCACCGAGACCTCGGTGACGGAGCAGCACTGGTCGATACGACAGGCGCCACAGGCGGGTGGACGAGGGTAAGTATGACGTTTGGAGGGCAGGATTGTGTTACAATATCGCGTGTAAACGAACGCCGACAACGCTTTGAAAGCTCTCATTACAAGATCGGCTTATGCAACCAACAGAAAACCAACAACCAACCGTAGTCCGCACGAGTCGCGGCTTGTCTATTGCAGGGACGCGGATTACCCTCTACGCCATCCTGGATTACCTGCATGCTGGCTGGCCACCGAAACTCATCCAGGACTGGCTCAATCTGACCGCCAGCCAGATGGCCGATGTCCTTGCCTATCTCGCCAGCCATCGCGAGGAAGTTGAACAAGAATATCAGCAGGTGGTCCAACACGCAGAGGAACTGCGACGCTATTGGGACAAACGCGTGCAGGAGCATCTTGCCAACCGACCGGCCGCATTCCTTACCCCTGAACGGGCAAAACTCCGGGCAAAATTGCAGGCATGGAAGACCCGACTCCCGCAACAATGATCACGATTCTGGCCGACCGTGACATTGAAGGCCAGGCGTTCTTGTTGTGGGGCACGCTCAGCGCCACGGGGTGGCTGGAGTTGCTTCCCATGCGCCTGGTGCGCTTCGCGGATGTTGACTTGCCATATGACAGTACTGATCGTGAGGTGTGGCGCTTTGCACAAGCCAGCCAGATGTTGCTTCTCACCAATAATCGGAACATGGACGGAGTCGATTCGCTGGAACAGACCATTCGTGATGAAGGTCACATTACCGCACTGCCCGTGATAACGCTTGGACGAGCTGAGCGCATGAGCGAAGGCACATACCGCGAACAGTGCGCTACACGACTGCTCGAAATCATCGTCGATCTTGACGATTATCGTGGCGTTGGTCGGATATTTATTCCGTGAGCACATCTATAACTGCCAGTAATAAGCCACCAAACTCGGAGCGCCACATTTCAGAGTTCACGGAGCCAACTCTTGCGGCATTGTATCTAAGGAGAGCGGTAAGTCACCGCCAGCTTCTCTCTACTGATGTGCCTATGCGGTATGTCATACACGATGGTCTCATGCTGGCCACGTCGGTCAGAATTCGTCCCAAAATGGTCAGGATGTGGTCAAGATCTGGGGCCTCTAAGGCGGTACAGTAAAGGGCAACGGTCAGCGGCATCCAACCAGCACAGGCAAGGGAGGGGAAGCGATGCAATACCTCGTGGTTGGCAGTCTTGTCTTTATACTCGTCACCCTTGTGGGCAACTCCAGGAGCTTTGGAGAACAGATAGCAGCACCGCGAGGGGAACTACGCATTGTGGATCTGCACCCTGGGAACTGGGCCTCTGTGACGTTACACGTTTTTGAGCACCTCATAGAACTGGACAAGAACGGGAAGCTCGTCCCACGCCTGGCGACCAGTTGGCAGTGGCGCAATGACCGTATCCTGGACGTCACCCTGCGCCAGGGCATCACATTCCATAATGGCGAGGTCTTCGATGCCGAGATTGTCAAGCTCAATTGGGAGGAGAATACCCGCTTAGGACAGCCACATATCAGTGGGGCCTTTATGAACTTTACCCCGGGATCACGCCTAGAGATCCTCGATGCGCAGACCGTGCGATTCATCTTCCCCGAGCCGGACGGAGCGGCCTTAGCCAAGCTTAGCGCCATGCATATCGGCAACCGCCAGTTTTATGGCGAGGTCGGCTGGGGCGAGAAGCACTGGTGAATCATTGACGACGCTGGCCCGTGGGGCACGGGCCCATATAAGCTGGTGGAAGGCTTCTCCCTGCCGGACAAACGGTCCGACCGGGTCGTCCTGGAGGCAAATCTGGCGTATTGGGATCCGGCACGGTTTCCCCGCGTGCACCGGCTTATCTTTGACAACACGCTCAGTCAGAAAGAGGCGGTGGAGCTAGTCAAGACCGGCGAAGGACGCGTCGATCTGGTCACCGGGCTCAGCCCATTAGAGACGCTGCGGGTGGCGCAGAGTCCCTTTGCGGCCGTGGTGAAAAATCGCGGGGCCCTGGTAACGGTGTTCGGCCAGTTCAACATGCGCAAAGCGGGGGGCCTCTGGCACGATCTCCGTCTGCGCCAGGCGGTAAATTATGCCATCAACCGCGACGATCTTATTCGCTATGCCACCAAAGGCAATGGGGAAATTATTCCGGCGCTCATCCCCATACGCGGGTATGGGTACGATCCTGACCTGGCGCCATACGCCTTTGACCCCACCACAGCGCGCCGCCTGCTCCAGGAGGCAGGGTATGCCGCGGGGCTGTCGCTGACGCTGATTGCTTCCGAGGATCTGGCGGTGCAGGCGACCGTCGTCAGCAAAATGCTGGAGCAGGTCGGCTTCCAGGCGAACCTCCAGGTACTTGATCCCGGTACGTACAATCGGAAGACAGACTTAAGCCATCTGGCTCAGCCCGCCGAGCAACAGCCATGGGATATTGCTCTACGGTCGTTTTTTGATCGTCCTAATTTCCCGGTGCTATGGTTCTACCACAACTTCGCGGTCGATGGTCCAAACGATTGGGTCGTCGAGGAGCCAGAACTCCGCCAGCTCTATGCGCAGGTCTTAGGCGGTGTGGATCGGGAGCAGCAGCAGACGTTGATCCGTCAGATGGAACGGCACAGCCGTGACCAGGCGTATTTCCTCTTCCTATACAATCCCATTGAGCTCTATGCGGCGAATAAGGCCGTCCAGTTTGTGCCCTATGTTAGCCCACTTCTCAATCTTATCGAGACCTCGGTGACAGAGGAACATTGGTCGATACCCAAACAGAAGGCTGCTGTGCCCGACTAAAAGAGGATGTATACGTAGTGTCACCTATGCCTGGAAAGCGGCCACGGTTCTTCGGCAATGTCAGCATCCAAACCAGAATGCTGCTCATCATTGTGCCGCTGATTGTTGTGCCCATGCTGATTCTGGCCCTGGTGGGCTTCCTCGCCACCAGTGGCGAAGCGGCCAAAACGAGCGTCCGGTATCTCAAGCAACGCGAGAACGACCTGCGGACCATTGCCGAGAATCTGCCGATTCGCGATTATTACTTCAACAAGTCCTATGGCCTCACGGACGAAGCCGAAGTCTATCGGCGTGGGCTGGAGCGCTCCCTCAAACGGTTTGCTGACCGGAGTAACAGCATCGAGCCGATCTATACGCAGGTACGGTATGTTGACCAGCGTGGGGGCGAAGCGGTGAAGCTCCTCTATGCCAACAAGGGAGTGGCAGATGCTGGCAGCAGTGGCTACATCAGCAGCGATCGTCAGCAGGTCACGCAAGCACTATTTTTTACCGCGGTGCGCACCCTGGAGGCGCATCAGGTCTATATGTCGCCGCCTGGCCCGACGATGACTGCTGCCATACCCGTGTATCAACCAGGTGATGGGAAGCAGGCGCCCGCCTTCCTGGGAGCAATTGTGCTCGATTTCGTCTATCCACTGCAGGAGTTTCAACGTACTAGAGGGGTCATCACGCTGTGGTTTGCGATCCTCACGGCGCTTAGCCTGGGTATTGCGCTGGTGCTCACCGTCAACCGCGTGCGGCGTCTGGCCAACCCCATACGGCGTCTGGCCGAAGCGGCGAACCGCATTGCGGCAGGCCAGCGTTCCGTTACTGTAGAACATGAAGCCAACGACGAGATCGGCATCCTGGCTCAGTCCTTCAACGACATGGCACGGAGTCTGGAGACGCATGAGGCGGCAGTGCAACGGAAAGTCGAGGAGGCCACAACACTGTACGAGATCGGCCAGGAGATCATTGCCCAGGTGGCCCTGGCACCGACGCTGGAGCTGATCGTGGCACGGGCACATGCACTCTTACAGGCCGATGCCAGCCTGCTGGCGCTGCGCCAGGAGGACAGCGATACGTTCGCCATCCAGGCCCACAGCGGCCTGGTCTCCGACGCGGTGGCCAGCACCCGCTTCCGCCCTGGTGAGGGCTTGGGCGGACAGATTGTGGCAACGGGCATGCCGGTTATGGTGGGGGACTACTCTACTGAATACACCGACAGTCCGTTTCGTGAGGTAGTCCAGGAAGCGGGCTTACGTTCCTGGCTCGGCGTGCCGCTGCAAGCGCGCGATACGGTGATGGGAGTGCTGTACGTGATCAGCCGTACGCCGCAGCAGTTTCGCGACGACGATCAACGGCTGCTGAGCGCCCTGGGCGACCAGGCCGCCATTGCCATTGAGAACGCCAGGCTCTACGAGCAGGTACGGCAACATACTGCAGAGTTGGAAAACCTGGTGGCCGAGCGCACCAGCGAGCTACAAGAGGCCAATCGCCGGCTCGAAGCGGCCTCGCGGCATAAATCAGAATTTCTGGCTAATATGTCGCATGAGCTGCGCACGCCGATGAATGCCATTATTGGCTTTACCCGTCTGGTGATGCGGCGCTCCAGGGATGTTCTGGTACCGCGCCAGTACGAAAACCTGGAAAAGATTTTGGTCAGCGCCGAGCATTTGCTGTCCCTCATCAATGATGTGCTCGATCTGGCTAAGGTCGAAGCCGGCAGGACCGAGGTCTATCCGGTGGAATTCGTCCTGGGCCCCATGCTCGCCGAGTGTCTACACACCGTCGAGCCAGTACTCAAAAGCGAGCAGGTGCGACTCGTACATGAGGTCGCAGCCGACCTGCCCACACTGTATACGGATCGCGACAAGGTAAAGCAGATCCTGATGAACCTCTTGAGCAATGCGGTCAAATTTACCCATACCGGGACCATTACCCTCACCGCCCGCTCCCACCAGGGCACGATCATCATGACCGTGACCGATACTGGTATTGGCGTTCCCGAGGCGGCGTTGGAACATATCTTTGAGGAATTTCGGCAAGTGGACAGCAGTACCACCCGCGAATACGGCGGCACCGGTCTGGGACTGGCGATCAGCCGGCAGTTCGCGCGCCTTATGGGGGGAGATATTACGGTGCAGAGCACAGTGGGGGTCGGCTCAGCTTTTACCCTGACACTGCCGCAACGGTATACCTCCGCGCCAGAGGAAGGATGAGGGCATGAAAACCATCCTGATTGTCGAGGACGTCGAGTTCAACCTGGATCTGCTCGTGCAACTGCTCGAGGACGACTATACCGTCCACACCGCCTCCGACGGTGCAGCCGGTATTGCACTGGCGGAACGCACGCACCCCGATCTGATTCTCATGGACCTGTCGCTGCCAGTCATCGACGGCTGGGAAGCAACGCGCCGGATCAAAGCCAATGCGGTGCTGCGCTCGATCCCCATCATCGCCCTCACTGCCCATGCCATGAGCGGTGACGAGGAGAAAGCCAAGGCCGCCGGGTGTGACGACTACCTGAGCAAACCGATCGATGAAGACCTACTATAGAACTCATAGTGAGATTTTGTCGTAAATATGCTAAAAGAAAGGAGTAATAA
>AR_comb_assmDRAFT_10036182_pt1 | contig 12685 bp, 11 predicted proteins | sample ArasoioldDNA_FD_10543 | JGI IMG/M metagenome (IMG submission 10543) | reverse complement strand
CGGAACGCATTCGCGAGTGGCGCGCCGCGTTGACACAGCCGGCCCCTCCGCCGCTCGGGATCCTGCGCATTCCAAAGCTTCATCTCGAAGTGGCGATTCTGCCGGGCACCGATGAGTTCGTCCTCAATCGCGGCGTCGGTCACATCGACGACACGGCGATGCCCGGCGCGGACGGTAATTCCGCTATCGCCGGCCACCGCGACGGGTTCTTTCGAGGCCTCAAGGACATCGCCGCCGGCGATGCGATCGACGTCGAGACTCGCGACGGCCATCAGACGTATCTCGTCGAGCGGACGTGGATCGTGGAGCCGGAGGACGTGTCGGTCCTCGACCCGACGCCGGCGCGCTCACTGACCCTGGTTACCTGTTACCCGTTCTATTTCATTGGTCCGGCGCCGCAGCGGTTCATCGTGCGCGCTGTGCGAGCCGAACCTGGGAGTCCCGTCCGGAAACACTGACCGCGCGGGGCCGCACCACTGGCGGAAACCGAAAGGAGTCCATATGTCTCGCGTAGTGACTCGGGTAGTGCTCGGGGTCGCCGTGCTCGTGGGCCTGGCGTCCAACGCGTCGGCGCAGACCACGACGACGACGAAGGAGACGAAGAAGTTCGAAGTGATTGCCGTGGAGGGCAACCATCTTGTGGTCAGGCTCCCCGAAGGCACGCGGGAGCTCACCGTCCCTCCCGATTTCAAGTTCAACGTCGACGGCAAGGACATGGCCGTGAGCGACTTGAAGCCGGGGATGAAAGGGACCGCGACCGTCACGGCGAGCACGACGGTGACGCCCGTGACGGTCACGGAAGTGAGGAACGGAACGGTCCTGCGGAACGCTGGTACGGCCATCATCGTGCGCACCCAGGATGGAACCGTCAGGATGTTCTCGCAGGGTGACGTCGACAAGCGCAACGTGCAGATCTACCGCAACGGCCAGCCGGCGCAGATCACGGATTTCCGCGCGAACGACCGACTGACCGCGACGATCGTCACCGAGAAACCGCCGAAGGTCGTCACAGAGCGGGAAGTGAAGGCGACGCTCGCGCAGGACAAGCCAGCCGCGGCCCCGGCGCCAACAGCTGCGCCGTCCGCGGCACCGGCTGCACCTGCGGCGACGGCGGGAACGGCACCTGCTCCAGCGCCCAAGAAGCTGCCGAAGACCGCGAGTCCGCTCCCAGCCGTGGGGCTCCTCGGGCTGGCGTTGCTCGCGAGTGCCGCGGCGCTCACCGTCCGTCGTCGACGTCTGATGCGCTGACGTCGGCGTCGCACATCAACGGCTGCGCTCGCGATCGGGCGCAGCCGATCACACCTCCCATCTGTCTGCGGCTAGATCGGCAGGCCAATCCGCCGACGCAGCGCATCGAATCGAGGGTCGCTGCGCAACTTGTCCCATATCCGTTCCGTTCCCAGATAGGCGAGCCGGTTGTATCGCTCCGCGTACGCCCGGTCCAGCGCCGCGAACGCCTGATCGTTCTCGCCAAGACCCTCGTAGACGATCGCGAGCGCCAGCGCGGGGACGTACCGCTGTTTCGTGGCGGCTTCCAATTCGGCGACGGCCGCCAGCGCCTGTGGGCGATGCCCGAGGCTTCCCTGCACGTAGCCGAGAGATGCACGCGAAATGTTGTTCATCGGCGCGAGTGCCGAGGCTTTTTCCACAAGCCTGGTCGCCGACGGGCCAGTCCCAGTCGTAGGTGAAGTTCGACCACGCCAGCGCAACGTGGGCATCGACGAGACCGTCGTCGATCGTCAACGCCTTCGATGCCGCTGACTCCGCCTTGGGCATTGCCTCGCGCGGAGACAGCACGTTGAAGAACGACAGAGCGTTGTAGGCATCGGCGAGTCCAACGTACGGGAGCTACCGCCCCTTCAAGAAGAGCCGGTAGGCGTCGGCATTGCCGGTGTACGATCCGGATCCTTTCCTTTGTAACGGAACACCGCGTTCCGTGCGGTCACGCGCAGCGTCCGCAGTTGCGACAAGTTGTTGATGACGCTCTCGGTGATGCCGTCGCTCAGATAGTCGGAGCGGGATCGTCCGTGCCGTTGACGAACGGCGGTCGACTACAATTCCAGCCCATGCGACAGGAAGCGCACCGCCCACATTCACGCCGCGAGTTCATGGGGCTGGCCGCCACCGCCATGCTCGCGCGACCGCTCGCCGCGCTCGCACCCATCGACCCCGACGTCGTCGTTCACAACGGCAGGGTCTTCACGATGGACCCCGCGCTGCCGGGCGCCGAGGCGTTCGCCATCGCCGGCTCGCGCGTCGTGGCCGTCGGCAGCAGCGCCGACATCCGGTCGCTGATCGGCAGACGCACGCAGGTCATCGATGCCGGGGGCATGACGATCGTTCCTGGCTTCACCGACACGCACAACCACTGCTCCGGTTCGGTGTTGTTGTACGAGGTCCTCGTCGGAAACCCGTTCGAAGTCGAATTCGTCACGATTCAGAGCATCATCGACAAGCTGAAAGCAAAAGCACGCGAGCTCCCGCCTGACGCGTGGGTCGAAGGCTACTTCTTCGACGACACCAAGTTGAAAGACAAACGTCCGCTCAACCTGCGCGATCTCGATCAGGTCTCGACCGACCACCCCGTCGTCGTTCACCACCGCGGCGGGCATACCTCGTTCTACAACTCGCGCGCCTTCGCGCTGGCGAAGGTTAGGAAGGACACGCCGAACCCGGCTGGCGGCACGTTCGACAGAGATGCAACTGGCGATCTGAATGGCCGCGTCACCGATCTCGCCAGGGAGCCGTTCAACAGGGTTGGCACGAGGCCGACCTACACCGCGGCGCAGCGTGACCAGCGCGAGCGGGACGCGCTCGCGCACATTTCCAAACATTTCGTACGGTACGGACTGACCAGCGTTCATCACCAGGGCGGCGACCTCGCGGCGATTCAGGACGTGCGGGCCCGCGGCGAGCTGCTGCATCGCGTCAGCTACGAGGCCGACGGTCAGATCCTCGAAAACATGATCAAGAGCGGCATCGAGACGGGATTCGGCGACGAATGGATCAAGTTCGGCGCCACGAGCGAGCACATCGTCGACGGTTCCTTCTCGGAGCGGACGATGGCGCTGAGCGTTCCCTATCCGGGACAGAACGGCTACAAGGGAAATGTCACGGAGTCGCAGGAAGCGTCCAACGCGTGGGTCGAGCGCGTTCACCGGGCGAACATCCAGGTGAACTGCCACGCGAACGGCGACGTGGCGATCGCGCAGTACCTCACCGCCGTCGAACGCGCGCTGACGCGCTTTCCTCGCAAGGACACCAGACCCAAGATCACCCACTGCACGTTAATCAACGACGACCTCGTGCGCCGCATCAAAGCGGCCGGCGCGGTTCCGGCCCTCTTCTCGACCTACGCCTACTACAACCCCGACAAGTTCACGTTCTACGGGGAAGATTTGATGAAGCATGCGATGGCGTATCGCACGCTGCTCGACGCAGGCGTCCCCTGCACTGCCGGCAGTGATTTCAGCCCGGGGCCGTTCGCGCCGCTGATGGGCATCCAGGGGATGGTGACGCGAACCGGTTGGGACAACACCACCTGGGGCGCGAACCAGCGGATCACCATCGACGAGGCGCTTAAGGTCAACACGCTGAATGGCGCGTTCGCCTCGCGGGAAGAAACCACCAAAGGGTCCCTTAGCGTCGGCAAGCTGGCGGACTTCGTGATCCTCGCGGACGATCCCCATACTGTCGAGCCGTCGAAGATCAAAGACATTCGAGTCGTGCGGACGGTCGTCGGCGGAACCAGCGTCTATCAGGCCTAGCGCTCGCGCCCGGCCGGCCGGCAGACTGTTATCATGTGAACCATCGCTTCAGAGGGCCCTTCCCTGCTCGGCGCGATCACCGCTCAGGTGAGGGTCGGCCGGTATGTGCTCCATATCGGCGGCCCCCACGGCGGGCTGGTGTGTGAAGCGCCATCGACGCGCCGAATCCATTCGCATCCACGGCCCACTCCAGTCGTCGTGCGGCCGCGATCGATGCGCGGTCTGTTCGGCCGGCAGGCGGAGCTGGCCGCGATCTTCTCGGCGCTCGACGGCGGACGCCCGGTCGAGATTACAGGCGTCGCCGGCATCGGCAAGACCTCCCTGCTGCGCGCCCTCGCCTATCACCCGGCCACGGCCGCCTTCGCCGACGGCATCCTCTATCTCACCGCCCGGCAGCAGTCGTCCGCAGATTTGCAGCAGCAGATCTTCGACGCGTTCTACGAAAGCGACGAGATCGGCAAACCGACCGCCAACGAGATTCGGCGGGCCCTGCAGGACAAGCGGGCGCTCATCCTCGTGGACGATGTGCTGTTGAAGCGGGAGGATCTGGAACCACTCCTCGATGCCGCTCCGCGATGCGCCTTCGTGGTCGCGACGCGCGAGCAGCGCCTGGTCAGCGAGGTCCGCACCCTGGCGCTGCGCGGTTTGCCAATTGACGATGCCGTGATGCTGCTGGAGCGGGAGATCACGCGGTCGCTGAACGACAGCGAACGGACCGCGGCCGCGCAGCTCTGTCAGACGCTGCAGGGACATCCGCTGCGAATTCTGCAGGCGGCCGGCCTCCTTCGCGGCCGGCCAACGCCGATCGATGCGTCAGCGAGAGAGATCTCTCCTGGAACGCTGATCGCCGAATCGATCGCGTCAATCGATCAGAAACAGCGACGCGTCCTGCTGACATTGGCGGCGCTTCCCGGCGTGCCAATGAAGGCGCACCACATTGCCGGCATCGCGGAGATCACCGACATCGAGCCGTCGCTGGCCCCACTCGTTCATCGGGCGCTCGTGCTCGCCACCCCGCCAGGCATGCGGCTGGCGGATGGCGTCGGCGATCGCCTGCGACGGACCGAAGATCTGAACCCCTGGGTCAACCGAGCCATTACCTACTACACGGCGTGGGCCGAACGATACCGGCGTGACTCGAACGCGCTGCTCGACGAATCCGAAGCGCTCCGCCGCGTGCAGCGGCACGCGACGAACGCTCACCGTTGGGGAGAAGCGCTGCGCATCGGGCAGATTCTGGAAGCGGCACTCGTGGCGGGCGTGCAATGGGACGCCTGGGCGATGGTGCTCGAGCACTGTCTGCTCGCCGCGAAAGCGACAGGCGATCAACAGGCGGAAGCGTGGGCGCTGCACGAGATCGGCACGCGCGCCATCTGCGTCGGCGAAACGCGCGGCGCGCGTTCGACGCTCAACGACGCGCTGAAGCTGCGCGAGACGCTGGATCAGACTGAAGCCGCGGCGGTCACGCGGCAGAACTTGAGCTTCGTGCTCGCACCCACCGTCGAACCCGAACCCGCATCGTCGTCACAGGATCAAGAGTGGTTCGAGTTCGACTCGCTGCCGTTGCACGGCGGAACCTCTCACGGCGCGTTCATGGCGAGGTCACGACGCGGCAGCGCGCTGGCCATCGCCGCTCTCCTGCTGATCCTCCTCGGGGAGGTCGCCTATTGGGCGGCCGGGCAGCCGGACTTACGATCGGTCAATCTCGCACCCTTGACGTCACGGCTTCCATGGCGCGACGCAGCCTCGCGTACCGGCGCGGCGAGCGCACCCGCCCAGACGGTGACGGATGCGAGCATGCCCGTCTCGGCCACCGCAACCGCGGGAGCACAGACGCCTTCGATCCTGATCTTCAGCCCGCGGCCGAGCACCATCGGGCCGACGAAGCTCTGTTATGCGGTGGAGGGTGCCGTGAGAGCCGTCGTCGAGCCAGGTATCGGCGATGTGACGCCGACGAGCAGACTCACCTGCCTGCGCGTCGCGCCGGCGCGGACGACCACCTACCAGCTCACGGCGCTGGGCCGCGACGGCAATCAGGTGCGCCAGCAGCTGGTGATCGTCGTCCGATAGGTTGAGCAGGCTGCCGTGTCGGGGTGCTAGTCACTAGGTCGCGCCCCACTCCCGCCGAGGTATGCTGATCGCTAAGCGAGGCATCAGACGGTGGATGTCCTTGAATCGCTGCGCCCAGCTCACCTGCCGGCACTCGACGAGCCGTCAGTCGTCAGCCCACACCCGACCCGTCAGAGAAAACGCGGAGCCAGGTGGAGCGCTTTCTGCGTTCTTGCCCTGTGGCTGTTGGTCGCCTGCCTCTCGGCATCCCGACACGAACTGTGGCGCGACGACGTGCACGCGATTTCGCTCGTCGAACACGCCAGGTCGCCGGTCGAGATCCCGGCGCGCATCGCCGGCGAAGGGCATCCCGTACTGTGGTTTGCGGTTCTCGAACTGGCTCGGCGTGTTCGCGGCGGGAGCCGGGGCCTGCCGTGGCTCAGTGTCGCGATCGGCGCGGTAGCCGTCTGGTTCTTCCTGTGGAAGAGCCCGTTTCCGCTGTGGTTCAAAGCACTCTTCATGTTCGGCATTCTGCCGGCGTACGAGTACACCGTCATGTTCCGTCCGTACGGGCTGACCATGCTGCTGGCGTTCCTCTCGGCATGGGCGTACACGCGACGGCAGTCGCGGCCGCTCGCGCTCGCCGCGGCGCTGGCGCTCCTCGCCAACTCGACGCTGCCAGGATTCATCTGTGCCGTCGGATTTCTCGGCCTCTGGGGCGTCGAGCGCAGTGACCCGCAGCTGTCATTGCCGGCACCGACATGGCGGCGGGTCGCCGGCATGGTACTCGTCGTCAGTGCGCTGGCCGGAGCTGCATTGACGATGCGCCCGCCCGCCGATTCGATTCTGCCCGTGCGGTTGATGACATGGCCTGATGCTGTCGTCGGCAGCTTGACGCACCCGGAGTTCACACTCAGTCACCTGGTCCCGCACGCGGATCCCCATTTTCCCGGCCTGTTGTCGACCCGTCCGCCTCTCTGGGTCATGGATGGCGTGATCGTCTGCGGTCTTCTCGGCCTGCTCGTGGAACCGTGGCTGGCCGCGGCGGGTCTCGGCGTGCTCGTCGCGCTGGGCCTCATGACGCGGTTGTTCTTCGAGCTCGAACTCAGGCACCAGGGGTTCTACTTCGTGTTTCTCGTCTGCCTGTACTGGATCCATGCTGAGAGGTCCGGCGGCGCCGTCGCGCCGAAGAGTCGCCTTTCAACGATCCTGTCCGTCGTGGGGATGGCGGGAGTGGTCGCCATAGCTCTATCGCTCCTCCAGATGACGCCTCGAACGATGTGGATGGACTGGGAGCGTCCCATGAGCGCGAACGAGGCCTTCGGCCGCCTCCTCACGGAGACGCCGCAGTTCCACCACGCGATCGTCATGGCCGAGCCCGACGCGTACATCGAGTCGCTGGCCTACTACGCGCCGAACCCGATCTTCATGCCGTGCGAAGGACGGTTCTCGAAAGTGATCTCGACGGGCTCCATCAATCGCCCCGTGCTGACGCTGAGGCAACTGCTGGACGACGCAGCGGCGATGCGCCTGCCGGATCAGGAGGTCCTTGTCGCGATCGGCTTCTACCGCTTCGAAGAGGACCCGTCTCACCGCATCGGCTGGTGGCGGAACAAAGAGTTCGAGTGGACCGATGCCGATCTCGTGCGGCTCCACGCCGTCGCCGAGCCGGTTGCATCGTACTGGTCGTCGACTACGGACGAGAACTACACGGTGTTCAGGATCAAGTGACAGGCAGTCCCGTTGAAGACTTCACTCATGACTCGACCTCGCTTGATTGACCGCACGCCGATCGCGGGCGGTTACGAGGGATCGCGTAAGGACAGTGGGATTGGGTCAGCGCTTGCTAAGGCTGGGCTTGATCGCGACGGTCAGATGATTGTGCGCGGTCGGTGTGCGCTCGTAGTCGAGACGATCGGCCACCGAGCGGAGGAGCCTCAGCCCGCGCCCGCCGTTGTCGGAGTCCGGCGGCGGTGCGGGTCGCGCCGCCATCGGCCGCCGCGGATCGAACGGCACCCCGTCGTCCTCGAACAGCAGCTCGAGGTTATTGCCGTGAACGCCCAGCACCAGGCAGATGCGATGCTCGCGATCGTCGTCGTAGCCGTGCCTGATGATGTTGCTGACCACTTCCTCGAAGACCAGCTCGCAGCGGTAGCGGACCTCCGGGTGCAGATTGTGGCGATCGAGGATGGTGCGGAGCTGGCGAAATGCCCGTTCGAACCCCGGGCGCGTGCCGGCGAACGTCAGGACGTCTCGGCTCTCCATCTCGTATCGAAGACAGAGGGTAGCATCACGAGACGAGCTGCAGTGCGTCCCTCTCGTCCGCGCCAATCGGAATGATGTCGGACAGCGAGACGCTGTCGAACGTCTCCTGGACGAGCGACGTCACGCCGTACAGCGCCAGCTTCGCCTGTCGCTGCCGCATGCCGCGCGCGACGCTGATCAGCATCCGAATGCCCATCGACGCCACGAATTCGACGCCGGACAGATCCACGATCGCACTCTTGCCTTGGGGAACGAGCGTCGCGACGAAACGGGTTTCGATCTGATCGACGCCGGACGTGTCGAGCCGTCCGCTCAGCGAGACTCTGGTGACGTTGTGCCCGGCCTCTGTGACTTCCATGCCCACGGTGTGGTCTCCGATTGGCAGCATCAATTCCGCCAGAATAGTCGGCCGATGCTACGGGAATGTAACAACCAGCAGGGAGAAGTCATCCTCTCGCGGACCGGGCCGGCTGACCGATTTGACCTCCTGGTAGAGGCGCCGGCATTCGCTCCTGTCGTCGCTCACCGGCTGTGCCAGAAGCGGCACGAAGTCGTCGAGGCGCCATTGGCGCTCCGCGGTACGAACTTCGAACACGCCGTCGCTGAAGAGGTAAAGGAGGCTGCCCGCCGAGATTGGTGTGCGCTCGGCCTGGAAACGCGCCTCGGGCATCGCCCCGACGACCGGACCTGACGCCTTGAGCGGGCGGGTCTCCCCTCGTGCGGGTGGCACGAGGTACGCGGGATGATGGCCGGCCGTGCCGTACGTCAGCGTTCGCTCGAGGGAGTCGTAAACGCCGTACCACATCGTGAAGTACTGGTCGTCGTGGCGATCCATCTGGAACATCGTGTTCAGCGTCGACAGCACCCGCACGGGATCCTTCACGTCGGTGGCGGGCAGCGCCTGCTCGCGCAGAACGTTGAGCACCGACACCGACAGCATCGCTGCGCCGACGCCATGGCCGGACACATCGATTAGATAGATCGAAAACGTATGCTCGTGGAGCAGCTGATACCCGAGCGCGTCGCCGCCGAGGCGGGCCGACGGCCGCAGCATCCATTCGGTCCGTATCGGCCCGTCCGACAGCGGCCGTGGCAGCAGCGACTTCACGTAGCTGGCCGCGCGCTGGATATCCCGGTGTTGCTCTTCGGCCCGTTCGAAGTCTCGCGTGCTGATGCGCTCGCACCGGAAAATGTGCTCACCGACACGAAGCAGGCTGCCGACTGAGAGGGGCGCGCGCGTCGAGATGCGATGGCTGTTCACGAAAGTGCCGTTGGTCGACCCGAGATCCTCGACGACGACCGCGCCGTCGAGCACGCTGACGAGACAATGCAGGCGGGAGACTTCGCCGTCGGCGAGGACGACATCGAGATGCGAGTCGCGGCCGGCGGTTACGGGACGCTCGCCGAGCCTGAATCGCCGGCCGACTTCATGTCCCTCGACCATGAGCAGCGACAACAACGTGTCGCCGCTGACATCCACCGCCTCGTCGATGAAGTGCCGCGTCACGGCCGTGCTATCGGCGTCGAATCGAGGGTGCGAAGGTTCCCGTGGCTTCTCGGTGGACACGACCTTTCGGCAGCATATCTGAAACCTCCGGCATCGAGTACGATTGGCGCACTGCCCAGCCGGTCATGTCTGCCTTCGACGATATCCTGATCGAAACTCCGCGCCTGATCCTGCGTCCGCCCCGGCTCGTGGATCTCGACGCATGGGCCGAGATGATGCTCGACGAGCCTGCCGCGCGGTTCATCGGCGGCGTCATGCCGCGATCGGTCTGTTGGCGGCAGCTGATGACCTTGATCGGCGCGTGGCATGCGCACGGGTTCGCCATGTTCTCGGTCATCGAGAAAGAGAGCCGGCGCTGGATCGGTCGGGTCGGGCCGTGGCAGCCGGACGGATGGCCCGGCACCGAGATTGGCTGGGCCATCTCGCGCGATCGGTGGGGACAAGGCTATGCCGGCGAAAGCGCGGCCGCGGCAGCGGACTGGGCGTTCGCAACGCTCGGCTGGTCGCGCATGATCCACTCGATTGCGCCCGCCAACGTCGCCTCGCAGCGAGTCGCGCAGAAGCTGGGATCGAAACATCTCGGGGCGGGCACGCTGCCGGCCCCGTACGAATTCAATCCGATCGAGATCTGGGGTCAGACGCGAGAGGAGTGGCGCAGCCGGCGCTAGGGATTCTTGACTCGCGCGGTCACGATGCGGCCGCCGGTGAGGAAACGGCGGTAGTCGCTGAACCGCTGACTCCGGCGCGTCGACTGCAGCCCGCCGCGCATCACGACGAGTGATTCGATCGACTCCGGCAACAGCATCATCTCGTCGGGATCGCGGAAGGCCACGGGCTTGTAGCGGATTGTCTGATCGTTCCGCTCGAGCACCAGCCACTGGGGGAGCAGGTACCGCCGCTGGAGCGGCCAGGGCACGTGCACGTCGATCGGACCATCGATCCGTTCGTCGATGCGGATCACATCGAAAGTCTGCGCGTCGATCCAGACACGGCCGCGCGTCGCGATCGGGCCCCTCCAGTCGAAGCAGTCGTCGTGTCCGCCTTCGTCCTCGATCAGCTCCAACTTGCTCTTTCGATCCGTCGAGACGAAATCGAGGATAAACACCGCGGCGTCCCTTTCCCTGCCTTCATGAACGGCGGTGAACTTGTACTGATCGCGATGTGACGCCAGCAGGAACGCGAGCGGCTCCGGGGAAAGCGGATTGGGATCGGTGCACGCGTTGCGATCGGTCTTGTCGGAGTCGCGCGGCGCCCGGCCGTTGATGCGGCGGATCGCCCGGACAATTTTCGCTTCCGGCAGCTGTTCGCCGTCGGCAGCTTCGGACTCGACGCGCAGCTCCGACTCGACGCTCCGCGAGAGGCCCTGCGAGGACCAGGTCGAATCGATGGGTTGGACCATCGACTTCTCGACGCAGATGAGGCTTTGCGCACGATGGTAGTAGTCGACGACGCGCTGCCCCACACGGGTGAGTAGCGTTCCGACGTCCGGCGCCGGCTGTTGAGCCGCGGACGCCGTCACCCAGCAGCCGCACACCGCGCTGGACGCGGTCACGATCATGCGTGTGATTCCTCGCGGTCTCACCTCTGCCCTTCGAGCGCCGCGCATCGCCGCGGCCGGTGGCAGTCTAAACGGATCGCGGTGTTGGACGCAACGAATTCAACCACGACGCCACGATGACCACGATGGTCTCACCTACTCAGTCGCCGCAGTATCCACGTTCTCCGCGATCAATCGCTCCACGATGACCACATCGAGCCAGCGCCCATCGAGACGTGCGTGCTTCTCGTAGATGCCGACTTCACGGAATCCGCAGGACCGGCAGACGGCACGGCTGGCAGCATTGAAGGTGAAGACGCGCGAGACGAGCTTCCAATACCCGCGGTCGCGTGCGGTGTCGATCAGCGCGGTCAGCAGCTGCCGCCCGAGTCCGCGGCCGCGCGCCGCTCGATCGAAATAGATCGAAAACTCCGCGATCCCCGCGTAGCACGCGCGCGGACGATAGGCGCTCAACCCTGCCCAGCCGACGACCCGATCGCCGTCGAGCGCGACGAGGATCGGGAAGCGCTCCGCCTCACCGAGCCGCTCGCGGATGTCGGCCGCCGTCCGCAGCTGCGTTTCGAACGTCGCGACGCGATCCTCGATCCCCTGGTTGTAGATCGCGGCGACGGATTCGGCGTCGCCCGGAACGGCCTCCCGGATGTGGATCGCCATTGAACGGCAGCCAAGATAGCCCATCTCGGCGCCGGGCGCTTGCCTGCCGGGGTGATAAACTTCGCCCACGAGTAACCTTCCTGAACCGCAGTTCGAGGCGCTGGGCCGTCACCTCGTCGAGGACGGTACCGACTGCGTGAATATCCTCGACCTCGAGGGACGCGTCGTGTACCTCAACCCGTCAGGCGCGAAGCTGCTCGGCGTGTGTCTCGACGATCTCAAGGATCGGCCGTGGACCGATCTGTGGGACGGAGAGCACCGCGACGCCGCGGCCGCGGCGCTGCAGCGGGCGAAGTCGGGCGAGCGGGCTACCTTCGAAGGCTGCTGCAAAACCGCAAACGGATTGGCGCGATGGTGGGATGTCGCGGTGACGCCGATCGCTGACGCCGGCGGCACGCCCATCCAGCTGCTCGCCGTCGCGCGCGACGTCACCGAGCACCGGCGCGAAGCCGACTTCCGTGCCGGCCAGCACGAAGTGCTCGAGATGATCGCCACGGGCTTCTCGCTCCAGAAGGTGCTCGCCAGTCTGGTGACGCTGATCGAGCGGCGCACCGACGACATGCTCTGCTCGGTCCTCCTCTTGAGCGAGGATGGCCGCCACCTGCGCCACGGGGCGGCGCCGAATCTGCCCGAGGCGTACATCAAAGCGATCGACGGCGCGCCGATCGGACCGCGCGCCGGCTCGTGCGGCACCGCCATGTATCTCGGGCGCCCGGTGATCGTCACCGACGTGCTCACCGATCCGGTGTGGGCGGACTATCGTGATCTGGCCCGCCAGTTCGGGTTCCGCGCCTGCTGGTCGACGCCGATCTTCTCGGCGCGATACGAAGTGCTGGGATCGTTCGCGATGTACTACCGCGACGTCCGCGCCCCGGTTGGCGACGA
>AR_comb_assmDRAFT_10117302_pt1 | contig 12689 bp, 11 predicted proteins | sample ArasoioldDNA_FD_10543 | JGI IMG/M metagenome (IMG submission 10543) | reverse complement strand
CTCGTGGTCATCCCGGATCATCGGGCGCCCGTCGTTACGCATATGATCTGGTACAAAGTCGGCGCGGCTGACGAGACACCGGGCAAATCGGGCATTGCACACTTCCTCGAACATTTGATGTTCAAGGGCACCGCGAAAAATCCGGCCGGAAAGTTCTCGCAAGTGGTAGCGCGCATTGGTGGCCAGGAGAATGCGTTCACCGCGCAAGACTATACCGGTTACTACCAGCGGGTACCCAGCGAGCAACTCCAGACAGTCATGGAATTCGAGGCCGATCGCATGACCGGCTTGCAGCTCATCGATGAGGTTGTGCTGCCTGAACGCAACGTCATTCTTGAAGAGCAGAACCAGCGGATAGGAAATAATCCGCGCGCCCGCCTGGCCGAACAGATCGATGCCGCCCTCTACCTTAATCACCCTTACGGCAAGCCGGTGATCGGCTGGCGCCACGAGATGGAGCAGCTTTCGCGCGACGACGCCATCGGCTTCTACCGCCGCTTCTATGCTCCCAACAATGCGATTGTCGTGATCGCCGGTGACGTCGATCCCGCACGGGCTAAGGCGCTTGCCGAAGAAACCTACGGCAAGGTTGCCCGCCACGCCACCATCGGGGGGCCGCGCGTGCGTGCACAAGAACCTCCACCGGTGGCGGTGCGTTCGCTGACGCTCGCCGATCCACGCGTGGAAATGCCGGCCATGCAGCGCGAGTATCTGGTCCCGTCGTTCGCCACCGCCAAGCGTGGCGAATCAGAGGCGCTCGAAGTTCTCGCGCATGTCCTTGGCAGCGGCTCCAATAGCCGGTTTTATCGCACGCTCGTTGTCGACAAACAGGTCGCGGTCGCTGCCGACGCCTGGTACGATTCAAACGCCCTCGATCAATCCAAATTTGCCGTTCACGGCGCTCCGCGCCCGGGCATCACGCTGCCGCAGCTCGAAGCGGAAGCCGATGCTGTGATCGCGCAGGTGATCGACAAAGGCGTGAGTAACGAGGAGCTGGAGCGTACCAAGACGCGGCTGATTGCAGACGCGGTATATGCGCAGGACAACCAGGCCAGCATGGCCCGATGGTACGGCACCGCGTTGACCACCGGCGCAACTGTAAATGACGTGCGGCGATGGCCGGATCGTATCCGGGCAGTGACCGCCGATCAGGTGCGCGATGCCGCCCGGCAATGGCTCGATAAGCGGCGTTCCGTCACTGGGTATCTGATCAAGGATGTCAGCCCGCAGGCGGAGAAGCGGTCATGACCCGGCTCCTTCTTTGTGTTGTTGGCCTGTTAGCCGCGCTGACTGCGGGTCCGGGTGCTGCGTCGGCGATGACGATCGAGAGGATCGTCAGCCCTGCCGGTATCGAAGCCTGGCTTGTGCGTGAAAAGGCCGTACCACTGGTGACCCTCAATTATGCCTTTCATGGCGGCGCCACCCAGGACGAAGCCGACAAAGCCGGGACCGCCCATCTTGCCGCCGACATGCTCGATGAAGGCGCCGGCGACATCGACAGCAAAAGCTTTCACGAACGGCTGGAAAATCACGCGATAGAAATGACTTTCCAGGTCGGGCGCGACTACTTGCACGGCTCTTTGCGTGCTCTGAATGAGCATCGTGATGAGGCCTTCGGTCTGCTGGGTCTCGCGCTCACGCGTCCCCGGTTTGATGCGGATGCGATCGAGCGGGTGCGCGGGCAGGAGCTGGCGTCGCTTCAGCGCGATACGACCAATCCAAACGACCTCGCCAGCCGCCGCTGGTGGCAAACGGCTTTCCCCGATCATCCCTATGGGCGTGAGACCAAAGGCACGCTGGAAACGGTGCCGCGCATCACCGCCGATGACCTGCGCGACTATGTGCGGCGCGCGTTCGCCCGCAATGAGCTCACGGTATCAATCGTCGGCGATGTCGACGCCAAAACAGCCGGGGAGCTGATCGACCGGGCATTTGCAGGCTTGCCGGCGAAGAACGACCTGAAGTCCGTTGCAGTTGCAAAGCCGGCCGGCCTCGGGCGCCGCATCGTTATCAACGTCGACGTACCACAAGCCGTGGTCACTTTTGGCGGCCAGGGCATTGCACGAAACGATCCGGACTTCATGGCCGCCTATATCGTGAATCATATTCTCGGCGGCGGCACTTTCTCTTCACGTCTCTACAAGGAAGTGCGCGAGAAACGCGGGCTCGCTTACGGCGTGTCCGACAGCCTGGTCTGGTTCAAGCGTGCTGCGGTTGTGCTCGGCGGCACCGCTACGCAGGCCGACCGCACGGCCGACGCACTCGCGGTAATAGAGCAGGAGATCAAGCGCATGGCGGCGGATGGCCCGACGCCGGATGAACTCGCTGGTGCGAAGTCCTTCCTCAAGGGCTCCTACGCCCTCACGCTCGACACCTCCGGCAAGATCGCGGCGCAGCTCACGCAGATCCAGATCGACAGCCTGGGCATTGACTATATTCAAAGGCGCGGCACGTTGATCGACGCCGTAACCATAGAGGACGCTAAACGGGTGGCCCGGCGGCTATACAGCGGCGGCCTGCTGGTAACGGTCGCGGGTCGCCCGAAGGGGCTGACCTCGAGCGGAACCCCCGACTAGTTGTGACGTTGTTTCCGCCGTTGCGCCTTCCGCGCGACTCTAGGCAAATACCGGCATGGGCTTCTCTCACTCGATCGATAGCGCCCGTGAAGAGCGCATCGGCACGCATGGCGTCAGCACGGCCGCTTTGAAAGGCGCCCTTGGGCGAGCGGAAGGAGCGCTCGACCGGCTGCGCAACCTCCATGCCGGGCGCAGCCTGCCGTTGCTGCACCTGCCGGAAACACGCAACGATCTGGAGGCGATACGCGATACCGCGCGCCGGCTCGCAAATGAAGCAACCGACATCGTGATTCTGGGCACCGGCGGTTCGAGCCTCGGCGGACAAACTCTGGCGCAGCTTGCGGGCTTCGCGGTACCTGGCGTCGGCGCCCTGCGCCCCCCGCCGCACCTGCATTTCATCGACAATCTCGATGCGGAGAGCTACGGGGCGATGCTCGCGAGGTTGCCGCACGCGACCACGCGCTTCATCGCGATCTCCAAATCCGGTGGCACCGCCGAGACACTCATGCAGACCATCGCCGCACTGAGCGCGGTGAAGGAGCACGGACTGCAGACTCGCATTCCCGATATCTTTCTGGGGATCAGTGAGCCTTTGAAATCCGGCAAATCCAACGGTCTGCGCGATCTGCTCGGCAAATATCATGTACCGGTTCTGGACCACGATCCGGGTGTTGGTGGCCGCTTCTCAGCGTTCACTAATGTCGGTCTGTTGCCGGCTGCATTGTTGGGTCTCGACGTCGCGGCGGTGCGTGAGGGTGCCGGTCTGGCGCTTGCCCCCGTGCTGGCCAAAAAACCCGCGGATCAGGTGCCGTCGGCCGTCGGCGCCGCGCTTTCGGTCGCGCTAGCCGCGGACAAGAATAAATCGATCAGCGTGCTGATGGCCTATTGCGACCGTCTCCAGCGATTTTCGCACTGGTATGTACAGCTTTGGGCGGAAAGTCTGGGAAAGAAAGGCAAGGGCACCACGCCACTGGCGGCGCTCGGGCCAGTCGATCAGCACAGCCAGCTGCAGTTGTTCATTGACGGGCCGCGCGACAAGCTGTTCACGGTAATCACGGTCGATGGTAAGGGCATTGGGCCACGCATGGACGGCGAGCTGGCGAAGCTTGCTGGCGAGCCGGGATTTGCCGGCAAGACCATCGGCGATCTGGTGGCCGCGGAAGGCCGCGCCACAGCCGAAACGCTCGCAAAGAACGGCTGCCCGGTGCGTTCGATCCATATCAACAAGCTCAATGAAGAAAACCTCGGCGAGTTGATGATGCATTTCATGCTGGAGACGATCATTGCCGCGCATATGCTCGGCGTCGATGCGTTCGACCAGCCGGCGGTGGAAGAAGGCAAGGTGCTTGCGAAAAAATATCTGACATCCTGAAGCGGCATTGCCGGATCATGATTCGCATCACCGACACGATATCCATCGACGAATCCGAACTATCGGAATCCTTCGTGCGTGCTTCGGGGCCGGGCGGCCAGAACGTCAATAAAGTGTCGTCCGCCGTTCAGCTGCGCTTCGATGTACGCCAATCACCATCATTGCCGAACGACGTAGCCCTGCGCTTGATGCGCCTTGCCGGCAAACGGCTGACCAAAGAGGGCGTCATCGTCATTATCGCTCAGCAGCACCGCACGCAGGAGCGCAATCGCGCGGATGCACGCGATCGGCTGTTCGCGATGATCCGGCAGGCGGCGGTCCGACCGACCCCCAGACGCCCTACCAAGGTGCCAAGGGCGCAACGCCGGGAGCGGCTGGAAGCCAAGAAACGCCGCTCCGGCATCAAGAAACTGCGGCAGGGCAAGCCGGGCTGGGATTAAGCCCATGAATAACGGGGGCATTTTTCGTTATCGCCTCGCGAGCACCGTGGCGGGCCGATAAAGTCGGTTACCCAGAATCAGGCCCCGCTATGCCCGTCAGGCAACTAACCGAGGCTGTCATCAACCGCATCGCCGCCGGCGAAGTGATCGAGCGGCCGGCGAGCGTCGTAAAAGAGCTTGTCGAGAATGCACTCGACGCGGGCGCACGTCGCATTGATGTACTCACCGATGGCGGCGGGCGCCGGCTTATCCGCGTGACCGATGATGGTGACGGCATGACCCGCGCCGATCTCGAACTTTGCGTTGAGCGCCATGCAACCTCGAAGCTCGAAAACGACGACCTGTTGTCAATCCGCACGCTTGGTTTCCGCGGTGAGGCCCTGCCGTCCATCGGCGCGGCGGCGCGGTTGACCATCACCACACGGCATGCAGGCGAGCCGCACGCCTGGAGCATCACAGTCGACGCGGGTGAAAAATCGGCAGCAAAGCCGGCGGCTTTAGTGAAGGGTACCACCGTCGAGGTGCACGACCTGTTTTACGCTACGCCGGCACGGCTGAAATTTCTAAAGAGCGATCGTAGCGAGGCAGAAGCAGTGCGCGAGGTTGTCCGACGGCTTGCCATGACCCGGCCGGATGTTGCATTCACGCTCTCGGGCGAAGATCGCGCGTCAGTTACATGGGTATCCGTTGCCCGAGGCGACCAGATCGCGAGATTAGGCGATGTGCTCGGGCTCGAATTCTGCAACAATGCCGCCGTAGTGGATGCCGAACGGGAGGGCGTGCGCGTTACGGGCTTTGCCGGATTGCCGACGCTGTCCCGAGCCAATTCGCTTGCACAATATCTGTTCGTCAACGGCCGCCCGGTCCGTGACAAGCTTCTGTACGGCGCGGTGCGTGCGGCCTATGCGGACTATTTGCCGCGCGATCGATACCCGTTGGTGGCGCTGTCAGTGAGCATCGATGCGCGGGAAGTTGACGTCAACGTGCATCCGGCAAAAACGGAAGTCCGGTTCCGTGATAGTGGTCTGGTGCGAGGCCTGATTGTAAGCGCGCTCAAGGACTCTCTGGCGCGCGAAGGGCAGCGCGCAGCAACAACCGGGGGCAGCGCGACCATTGCGACTTTTCGTCCTGCCGCAGCGCCACGCCGGGGAGCATATGACTGGCGGCGGTCGCCGGCGCGACCGACGGGCTTTCTGCCGAGCCGGGGTGGCGCAGCGCTTGGATTGGCCGAGCCCGCACAAGCTGCATTTGATGTTGGCGAGCCGGCCGCGGATACTGCGGTCGCGCAGTTCGAGCCGGCTGCCGACCAGATCGATCGGCCGCTTGGCGCGGCGCGCGCGCAGCTGCATGAAACTTATATCGTGGCGCAAACCCGCGACGGCCTGGTGATTGTCGATCAACATGCCGCCCATGAACGTATCGTCTACGAGCGGATGAAGGCGGCGATCGAGAAGTCGGGCATCGCGCGGCAAATCCTAATGATTCCGGAAGTCGTTGAACTTGACGAAGCCGACGCCGCGCGGCTTGCGGAGCGGGCAGAGGCTCTCGCGCGCTTCGGTCTCATCATTGAATCGTTTGGCCCCGGCGCGGTAGCAGTGCGCGAGACGCCGGCGATGCTCGGCGACGCCAATATTCGCGGCCTGATAACTGATCTCGCCGAGCACATGGCGGAATGGGATGACGCGCTGCCGCTGGAACGGCGTCTGCTGCACGTCTCCTCGACCATGGCTTGTCATGGTTCGGTGCGTGCCGGCCGCAGGCTCAAACCCGCCGAAATGAATGCACTACTGCGCGAGATGGAAGCCGTGCCGAATTCCGGCCAATGCAACCATGGCCGGCCGACTTACGTCGAATTGAAGCTTACCGATATCGAGCGGCTGTTCGGACGGCGCTAGCGTGGTCGCAGGAACACAATTTCAGTGTCGTCGTACTGTCGGCGTTCAAGCTCGGTGAATCCTTCCGGAGCCTTAAACGCGGCGCCGGTTGCCTCCTCCACAACGATCAGCGCTTGCGGTTTGAGCCAGCCGCCCGCCTGCGCGGCGCTGAGCGCGCGTTCCGCCATCCCCTTGCCGTAAGGGGGATCGAGGAACATCAATGAAAACGGCTCCAATGGATGCGCGGGTCCCAGTTTGGTTGCGTCACGCCGGAAAATACGGGTGACTCCGCCGAGGCCGAGCGCCTCCACGTTGTCGCGCAGAAGCGCGCGCGCTTCGACACCCTCGTCGACGAACAGTGCATACGCCGCCCCGCGCGAGATCGCCTCGATCCCCAGCGCGCCGGTGCCCGCAAACAGGTCGAGCACGCGCGCGCCCGTGATCGGGTCGCCATAGGAGTGCGTGAGGATATTGAAAAGGGCCTCGCGCAACCGGTCGGAGGTGGGCCTCACTGCGTCCGATTTCGGGCCGGCGAGCGGCCGCGAACGAAGCTTGCCTCCGACAATACGCATTATTTCGACCTCGGCCGCGACGGACGAGGGCCCCCACCGCGGTCGCGGCGTTGAAAACTTTTCTTGCCGGGGCGGTCACGGGCACCCGCGGGCGGACCGAGATGTGGCCGCGCTCGTGGACGGCTGCCGTGGGCACCGGCTGCCCGTTCGTTCTCGACAGCAAGCGGCGAATCCAGATCCGCTTCGGCCTGGGCAAGCAGGACAGGCCCGAGAGCCTCTCGCAGTTTTTCCGTTTCGACCTCGACAACTGCCGCGTCATCGAGCTCGCCCAGCTCGAAAGGTCCGAACGACACCCGGATCAAACGGTTCACTTTCAGGCCGAGCGATTCGAGAACCTTGCGCACCTCGCGGTTCTTGCCTTCGCGGATGGCAAAAGTCAGCCAGACATTGGCGCCCTGTTCGCGATCGAGCGTCGCTTCGATCGGGCCATAGTGGATGCCGTCAATCGTGACGCCGCCGCGCAGGCGGTCGAGCGCTTCCTGGCGAACGCGGCCGAGCGCGCGCACGCGATAACGGCGCAGCCAGCCGGTCGCCGGCAATTCCAATACGCGCGCGAGACCGCCGTCGTTGGTCAGCAGCAGCAGGCCTTCGGTGTTGATGTCGAGCCTGCCGACGCTGATCAGCCGCGGCAGGTTTTTGGGCAGCGACCGAAAAATCGTATCGCGCCCTTGCGGATCCGAGTGTGTCGTCATCAGGCCGCGCGGTTTGTGGTAGAGGAAAAGACGGCTGCGTTCGCGCGCCCGCAACGCCGCGCCATCGACGGCGATGCGGTCGGACGGCGTGACGTTGAGTGCGGGCGAGGAAATGGACACGCCATTAACCGATACGCGCCCCGCCGCGATCCAGGCTTCGGCTTCGCGCCGGGACGCAAGCCCGGCACGGGCAATCACCTTGGCGATGCGTTCGCCCGGGGGCGGAGAAGGGCTCTTGTCGGACATGCGCTCGGATTTTGTCATGCCCGGCCTTGTGCCGGACATCCACGTCTTTATACACCGTGCGACATAGAAGACGTGGATGGCACGCGCAACTCGCTTGCCCGAGTTGCGCCAAAATCTAGTACCTGCCACAAGTCGGGTATACCCGACTTGTGGTGACAAGCCCGGCCATGACTGATGATGCCGTCATTCATGCAAATCGCCCTCGACGAGGCCCGTGCGGCGGGAGAGCGTGGTGAGATTCCGGTCGGCTGTGCCATTGTGCGCGGCACTGATTTGATCGCGCGGGCCGGCAATCGTACCGTTGCCGATCGTGATCCGACCGCACATGCCGAGCTCATCGCCATTCGCGCCGCTGCGGCTAGCCTCGGCAATGAGCGTCTGGCCGACTGCGATCTCTATGTGACGCTGGAGCCCTGCGCCATGTGCGCAGCGGCAATATCGTTCGCTCGCATCCGGAGGCTTTATTTCGGCGCTGCCGACCCCAAGGGTGGTGCGGTCGAGCATGGAGTTCGGTTTTTTGCCGCGCCGACATGCCATCACCGGCCCGAAGTCTACGGCAATATCAGCGAAAGCCATTGCGCCGCGCTGCTGAAAGATTTCTTCCAGTCGCGTCGCTGACTTTCGTAATAGCAATGTGTGGCGACCTAAGCCGTCTTGTCCACCAGCTTGCCCATGCCGGGAGGCGGTGGCGCCTGCTTCACGAGCACCTGATCGGACTCGCGCGCGTTGACCGGCTGCGGTGGCGGGTCCTTTGGTGATGTCCCGGTTTTCGGCATGATCGTCTGAATCCCGATCGTGACTGTGCACATGGACGAATTCCCGAACTGCCGGGACGGTAGTAGCCGGGCCTCAAAATTGTGCATTCTCAATGCGTGAAATGCACGTGAGCGCAGAAAGGATTCATTGAGGTAAATTTTCGCAGGGCCCGCTTTTACTGGACGTCGCGCACAACTATTCCTGCCGCGCGAAGTCCCAGGCTTTTTGGGCGAGCGGCCGGATCATCTCGGCTTTGGCCGGCGCAAATTCGGATGTCGCCGTGCCGTCGCGCACTCGGCCGATGATGCCTTGCAGGATCGCGGCGATGCGGAAGAAATTGTACGCGAGATAAACGGACAGATGGGGGCGTGGATCGAGCCCGGTGCGCGCAACATAGGCAGCGACGTAATCACTCATCGATGGAATGCCGAGTATAGACAAATCATGGTCGACAAGTGTTGCTGTACCTGCCGCGCTTTCGGAATGCGGCATATGCCACGCCATCAAGTGATAGCTGAAGTCGGCAAGCGGATCGCCGAGCGTTGACAGCTCCCAGTCCAGGACCGCGACAATCTTCGGCTGATCGCGCGCGACAATCAGATTATCGAGTCGATAGTCGCCGTGCACGAGCCGCGCCGGTCCGCTCGGCGGAATATTCTTCGGCAGCCAGTCGATCAGCCGTTCCATCGCTTCGATCTTTTCGGTTTCGGACGCGCGATATTGTTTCGACCAGCGGTCGACCTGACGCGCGACATAATTTTCACCCTTGCCGAAGTCGCCGAGAGCAATCTTCGCGGGATCGAGCACATGCAGGCGCGCAATTGTCGCATTCATCGAATCGTAGACGGCCGCTCGTTCAGCCGGATTCGAGCCCGGCATTTGCGGCTCCCAGAAGACACGCCCATCGACAAAACCCATCACGTAGAACGCCGTGCCGGCAACACTCTCATCGGCGCAATACACGAGCGGTTCGGCGACGGGAAAACCTTGTCCGTGCAGTGCGCGGATCACCCGGTACTCGCGGTCGACCGCATGCGCTGACGGCAGCAACTTGCCAGGCGGCTTACGGCGCAGCACGTAGTTACGCGCCGGCGTCTCCAGCAAATAAGTCGGATTGGACTGCCCGCCCTTGAATTGCTTGATAACCAGTGGTCCCGCAAAACCGGCGATCTGTGCAGCGAGATAACGCTCGAGCTGCGTAGCATCGAGGCGCAGTGCAGACGACGTTTCTTTCGTTCCGGAAAATGCTTGCTGGCGATCGATCGATGTCATCGCCGCGATCGCTTCATTTGCGCGCGCCGAACATGATCGGCGCGTCGGCGTAGATTTTGTACTGCTGAGATTTTGGTTTCGCTTTGTCCTCCTCGTTGACGTACTGGATCGAGCTTTTGCCCTGTAGTTCGCGCGGCAAAATCATAACCCGAATGAATCGGCTGGCTCTGTCGGAGGCGGCCTGCGCGAAAACCGCGTCAGGTCCCGATTCATACCAAGCGCCACCGGGTCCGTACGACGTTGAACGATCGTGGGTATCGATACGGATACCACCCTCAGTCAGGCAACGGATGCCGGGGCCCTGATGTCGGTGCAGATAGGCGCAACCGCCAGGCGGGAAGGCCACACTGTCTCCACGCATGAGCAGTTCGCCCTTCGGTAGCGTTTCCAGGAAGGCAGTGAGTTTTTCGTGTGTAATCATGCCGGGCGCATTGGCTGTCGTGCTGGCCTGATCGCCGCGCGTGAGCTCCCAGCGCCAACAGGTCACACCATTCTTGCCTGGCTTGACCACGGTCGCTGTTTCGCCCTGCCAGGCCTCTCCATAGCGCAACGTGTGCTCGGCAATTTCGGCCGAGCCGTGCGTGATAAAAATGAAGCGCGGCAGGGCCGGCAGCCGGAACACGATATTGTCGGCGCCTGACAGCACGTCCTCGTAGAGGCGAAGTACCGGGTGCATTGTCACTCTCTGGCTATCCGGCGGTGAAGAACTCCAGCAGCGCCGCAGCAGTGGCCTCAGGATTTTCCTCGGTGAGGAAATGGCCGGAGTCAACCGGCTTGCCGGTCGCCCCCGGCGACCATTGTCGCCAGATGGCGAGTGGATCGCTGGTTTCCTTGGCAATACCGGCGCCCCCCCACAACGCCAACAATGGGCACCCGATGGTCTTGCCGGCGGCACGGTCGGCTTCGTCATTGGTAAGATCGGCATAGCGACCCGCCCGGTAGTCTTCACAGTGGGCATGGATGCGCGAGGGTTCGGCGAATGCCGCGCGGTAGTGATCGAGCGCGCGCGGATCAAAGGCGGATAGATTCTTGGCCTTGGTCCAGCTCGCCATTTTCCATTCAAGGTATTCGACTGGTGTTTTGGAAATCAGCATTTCCGGTAGCGGCTCCGGCTGGGCGAGAAACGGCCAGTGCCACACTTTCATGGCCATGTTTCGATCCATGCCGTGCCACATGTCGTAGGTCGGCACGATATCTAGCGTTGCCAAACGGTCCACACGGCCCGGATGGTCGAGTGCAAGGCGGTAGGCGACACGGCCGCCGCGATCATGCCCGGCCAGGCGAAACCGTACGTGGCCGAGTTTCTCCATGACTTCGACCATGACCTTGGCCATCGAGCGCTTGTCGTAGGGCGCATGTGTCGGGTCGGCTTTCGGCACCGCCGACCAGCCGTAACCGGGCAAGTCTGGAAGGATGAGGGAGAAACGTTGCGCCAGCACCGGCGCAACACGGTGCCACATCACGTTGGTTTGGGTGTAACCGTGCAAGAGCAGCAGCGGTGGTCCGCTGCCGCCGGCACGCGCAAACATTTGGCCGGCTGTCGTATCAACCCAATGCGAAGCAAAACCTGGGAAAAGATCGGCGAGATCGGGCATGAACGCTCCACGTCAATTTGACAGTCTACTTTTCCCGTTCAATCGCACGCCACCCGATATCGCGGCGGCAGAAGCCGCCCGGCCACCGAATGCGGTCGACGGCCGTATAAGCCCGGGTTTGCGCCTCATGCACGGTCTTGCCGCGGGCGCAAATATTGAGCACGCGTCCGCCGTTCGCGAGGATGCGGGTTCCATCCGCCTTTGTGCCGGCGTGGAATATTTCCACGCCCTCAACCTGCGCGGCCGCGTCGAGACCTTCGATGAGCGAACCCTTTTCATAGTTGCCGGGATAGCCTTTGGCCGCCATTACCACCGTGAGGGCTGCGTCCGGATACCAGCGCAAATCGAAATTCTTGAGTTGCCCGTCGCGCGCGGCGAGAAGCGCCGGCACGAGATCCGACATCAGACGCAGCATCAACACCTGACATTCGGGATCGCCGAAGCGCACGTTGTATTCGATCAGCTTCGGGCCATCCTTGGTGATCATCAGCCCGGCGAACAGCACGCCTTTGTAGGGCGCGCCCGCGCGCGCGAGCGCGCGCACGGTGGGATGAATGATTTCGTTCGTCACGCGCCGGTTCATGTCGTCGGTCATGATCGGCGCCGGCGAGTAGGCGCCCATGCCGCCGGTGTTCGGGCCCTTGTCGCCGTCACCGACGCGCTTATGGTCCTGCGCCGACGCGAGCTGGATGGCGGTTTCGCCATCGCACAGCGCGAAGAACGAAGCCTCTTCACCGATGAGGCATTCCTCAATCACGATTTCCCAAGCGGGCGCCCCAAGACCGCCGCCGAACATCATGTCGATCGCAGCTTCGGCTTCCTGCACGGTTTCTGCCACCACCACGCCTTTGCCGGCGGCAAGTCCGTCCGCCTTGACGACAATGGGCGCACCCCGCTTGCGCACATAATCTTTCGCCGCAGCCGCGCCCTTGAACCGTTGGTAGGCGGCCGTCGGAATGTTGTTGGCCTTGCAGAGATCCTTGGTGAAGCCCTTGGAGCCTTCCAGGCGTGCCGCCCATTTGGTCGGACCGAATGCCTTGATACCGGCGGCTTCCAGATCATCGACAATACCGGCGCACAGGGGCACTTCAGGGCCGACCACAACCAGGTCGATCTTCTTCTCCTTGGCAAACGCAATGACTGCCTTGTGATCGCCAATATCGAGCGCCGCGCATTCAGCTTCACGCGCGATTCCGGCGTTGCCCGGCGCGCAAAAAAGCTTGTCGGCCAGTGGGCTCGCCGCGATCTTCCAGGCCAGCGCGTGCTCGCGGCCGCCGGAGCCGAGAATGAGGAC
>AR_comb_assmDRAFT_10217936_pt1 | contig 12690 bp, 3 predicted proteins | sample ArasoioldDNA_FD_10543 | JGI IMG/M metagenome (IMG submission 10543) | reverse complement strand
AAGCAGTAGATGCAGCCATGCTCGCAGCCCCGATAGGGATTGATCGAGCGGTCGAACGGGATGTCCGGCGACTGGTTGCGGGCGATGATCGTCTTCGTCGTATCGACGCTGACGGTCGTGCGCAGCGGCGGCAGGTCCTCGTCCGCCGGCGTGTCCCAGCCGTCGGCCGTGCTCTGCCGCTCCTCCCGGAAGTAGCGGCTGACGCGATTGCTGACAGCGCCCCGCCCCTTGATCGGCTGGTCGGGCAGGGCGTCGTCGGTCGGCTCGAGCGGCTTGTCGGGCATTCCCCATACTATGGTGGCTGCTCGAACAATTCAAGAACAAGATTCGTCTATCAGTTGTCCGGCAGCACCAGGCTCCCGTTGTTCAGCAGCCCCATGACGTCGGTGTTCACGCCGTCGAGCACGACCATGGCGACGAAGTGGTCGCCGCCGCCATTGCTATCGACCTTGATGGTCGTGCTGCCGTTGCCCTCGTCCGCCTGGAGGAAGTCGTTGATGTTGGAGGTCGCCGGATCGAAGCCGGTCAGCAGATCGCTGACGTCCAGTACATCGCCGCTCGTGAAATCGGAGATCACGTCGAGTCCGTTAAGGCTATTGGCGTCGAAGGCGAAGCGGTCGCTGCCGGCGCCACCCACCAGCGTGTCGGCGCCCTCGCTCGCCTGCAGCGTGTCGGCGCCGTCGCCGCCGAGCAGGAGGTCGTTGCCGGTGGCGCCGTCGAGCGTGTCGTTGCCGACGAGCCCGCTCAGCACGTTGTTGCCGCCGTTGCCGGCGAGGAGGTTGTTGAGGCTGTTGCCGGTGCCGTCGATCGGAGCCAGGCCGCCCTCCAGGAGGAGGTCTTCGAGATTGCTGCCGAGCGTGTAGCTGATGCTGCTGGCAACGGTGTCGTGGCCGCCGCTGGCGCTGCTCTCGACCACCTTGTCGGTGCTGGAGTCGACGTCGTACCTATCGTCGCCCGTGCCGCCGGTCATGCTGTCGGTCCCGAGGCCGCCCGTCAGCGTGTCGTTGCCGCCATTGCCGGTGAGGGTGTCGTTGCCGTCGAAGCCTTCCAGACGATTGTCGCCGTCATTGCCGGTGATCTTGTTGGCGAGATCGTTGCCTTCGCCAAAGTCGTTGCCGGTACCGATCAACGTGAGGTTCTCGACATTGGCGCCGAGCGTGTGGCCAACCGAGCTGTTCACCTGGTCGGTACCCTCGCCGGGATTCTCAAACTCGTGATCGACGGGATCGTCGACCACGTAGGTATCGTTGCCGGCGCCGCCGATGAGCTGGTCCTCGCCGCCCTTGCCGTCGAGGATGTTGGCGCCGGCATTGCCGATGAGCAGGTTGCCGTTGTCATTGCCGGTGGCATTCAGCGCCGCCGTCCCGGTGAGCGTGACATGCTCGATGGCGAAATAGGCGTTGAGATCGATCGAGATGGAGGCCTGGATGCGGTCGTCGTCGCCGCCGATGTCGGCGATCACGTCCTTGGCGCTGTCGACGATATAGGTGTCGTTGCCATTGCCGCCGCTGAGACTGTCGCTGCCGGTGCCGCCGTCGAGGGTGTCGGAGTCTTTGCTCCCGTTGAGCGTATCATTGCCGCCCAGGCCCTGGAGCAGCGTCGAGCTCGCGCCCGCAGCCAGCGTCTCGCCGGCGCTCGTGCCGACGACCGGCGTCGCCACGAGGTTTTGGACGCCAATGATACTGGCGTTGGCCAGCAGCCCTGCGAGATCGGTGCTCACGCCAATCAATATGCCGGCCGCGGCGAAGGTGCCTGTTCCGCCTGGGCCGTCCGCATCGAGCAAGAGCGTCGTCGAACCTGCGAACGTTTCCGTGTCCAGGAACCCGTCGGCCGTCGCCGCCGTGACGCCGTTCGGCAGGAAGAGATCGATGACATCGCCGCCGGGAGCGCCGTTGAAGTCCCAGATGTTCCTGAAACTCACGCCGCCTCCGGCGAGCTGAAAGACATCGTTGCCGGCGCCGCCGACGAGCGTGTCCGTGCCGCCGGTGACGCTGATCAACAGGTCATCGCCGTCGCCGCCGAACATCTCGTCGTCACCGCTGATGCCCTGCAGGGTATCGTCACCCGCCAGACCGAACAGGGTGTCGTCGCCGCCGTCGCCGTCGATGAAGTTTGCCAGCGTGTTGCCGGTGCCGCTGAGCGGGTCGCTGCCGTCCAGCGTCAGATTCTCGAGATTGGTGCCGAGGACATAGCTGATTTGAGAGATGACGGTATCGGCGTCGGTCGACGGTCCGGTCTCGGTCACTTTGTCTCCGGAATCGTCGACCAGGTAGAAGTCGTTGCCCTTGCCGCCGCTCATGCTGTCGGCCCCCTCCTGGCCGCCCAGAACGTCGTCGCCGTCATTGCCGGTCAGCGTGTCATTGCCGTCTCCTCCCGCGAGCTCGTTGGCGCCATTGTTGCCGGTGATCTTGTTAGCGAGCGCATTGCCGGTTCCGTCGCCATCGGCCGTGCCGGTCAGCGTCAGGTTCTCGACGAAATCGGAAAGCACATAGGATGTCGCCGAGCTGTTGACCTGGTCCGTGCCCTCGTTGGCGTATTCGACGATCGCGTCCTTGCTGGTGTTGACTTCATAGGTATCGTTGCCCGCGCCGCCGATCAGCGTGTCGTCGCCGAGCCGGCCGTCGAGCTTGTTGGCGCCGGTATTGCCGATGAGCATGTTGGCGTCGCCGTCGTTGCCGGTTGCGTTGAGCGCGCCCATGCCGGTCAGCGTGACATGCTCGATGCCGGCATAGGCCACGTTGTTCAGGTCAATGGTGATGGAGGCCCGGATGCGGTCGTCTGCCCCGCCGCTGTCGGAGATCACATCCCCGATACTGTCGACGATGTAGGTGTCGCTCTTCGCGCCGCCCGCCATGGTGTCGCTGCCGGTGCCCCCATCGAGGGTGTCGAAGCCCTTGTCGCCGCCGCTGAGCGAATCGTTGCCGCCCAATCCCTGCACCAGCTCCGAGGTCGCGCCCGCGGCCAGCGTGTCCGCGCCGGTCGTGCCGACGACGGTCGTCAACGCACCGAAGTCCAGGATGGAGGCGTTGGCCAGCAGGCCGTCGAGGTCGGTGCTGACGCCCTGCAGGGTCAGCAGATCCTCGAACTTGCCGGGACCGGCGCCGTCAAGGTCGACGCTGAGCAGCGTGCTGCCGCCGTCCGAGGCGGTCTGCAGGAACTTGTCGACCGTCCCCGGCGTGATGCCGCTATTCTGCAGGAGCTCGCTCACATCGACCAGGTCGCCGCCGGGCAACGCATCGAAATCGGCGAAGGTGTCCGCGTTCTTGTTCACGCTCCCGAAGGGGAAGGCCACGAGATCGCTGCCCGCCCCGCCGACGAGCGTGTCGCCGTCGCCGTTGGCCAGCAGGTGGTCGTTGCCGTCGCCGCCCAGCAGCAGGTCCTTGCCGGGATTGCCGAAGAGGGTGTCGTCGCCCGCGAGGCCGCTCAGCGTGTTCGCCTTGAGGCCTCCGAATATGGTGTTGCCGAGGCTGTTGCCGGTGCCGTCGATGCCTTCGTCGTTGACGACTATCCCATCATCCAGGTTGACGAGGTTCAGATTCTCCAGGTTGTTGCCGAGGACATAGGTGATGGTGCTGTTCACGGTGTCGACGTCGGTGGCCCCGCCGCTCTCCGTGATCTTGTCGCCGATGTCGTCGACGTCATAGGTGTCGTTGCCCTTGCCGCCGGACATGCTGTCGGCGCCGAAGCCGCCGTTGAGTATGTCGTTGCCGTCGTTGCCGGTCAGGGTGTCGTTGCCGTCGTGGCCGACCAATTCGTTGGCGCCGGTGTTGCCGGCAATCTTGTTGCCGAGCGCATTGCCGGTTCCCTCGATGTCGGCCGTGCCGGTCAGCGTCAGGTTTTCGATGTGGGCGCCGAGCGTGAAGACGTCGGCCGAGCTGTTGACCTGATCGGTGCCGTCGCCGGAGAGCTCGACGATCACGTCGTTTTTGTCGTCCACCTCGTAGGTGTCGTTGCCGGCGCCGCCGAGCATGGTGTCGGCGCTTCCCCTTCCGTCGAGCTTGTTGGCGCCGCTGTTGCCGATCAGCATGTTGACGAAATCGTCGCCGGTGGCGTTGAGGGCGCCGGTGCCGGTCAGGGTGACGTGATCGATGTTATTATAGGCGGCACTGTTGAGGTCGATGGAGATCGTCGCCTGGATGCGGTCGCTGCCACCGACCTCTAGGATGACGTCCTTGGTGCTGTCCACCACATAGGTGTCGTTGCCGAGGCCACCACTGAGCGTGTCGGAGCCTGTGCCGCCGTCGAGCGTGTCGTCGCCGAGCGCGCCGCCGGTGATCGAGTCGTTGCCCGCCAGTCCGTAGAGCAGGTCGGAAAGGTTGGAGCCTATGAGGGTATCGTTGGTCGTCGTGCCGTTGAAAGTGGTCATGGCTTTCCTACTATCTCCGCAATTGGTTGTTTCGCTGGCGGCCGCGGCTCAGTCGGCCAGAACGAGGCTGCCGTTGTTCAGCAGGCCGTTGACGTCCGTGTTCACGCCCACCAGCACGGCCAGGTCGACGAAGCTGTTGCCGCCGCCGTTGGCGTCGACCTGTAGGAACGTGGCGCCGTTCTCCACCGTGGCCTGCAGGAACTTGTTGATGTTGGAGCTATTGGGATCGAAGCCGATGAGAAGGTCGCTCACATCCAGGATGTCGCCGCCCGGCGCGCTGGTGAAATCGGTGATCAGGTCGGATTCGCCGAGGCTGGTGGCGTCGAAGGCGAAGCGATCGCTGCCGGCACCGCCGGCCAGGATGTCGGCGCCGTCGCCGGCCCGCAGCAGGTCGGCGCCGTCGCCGCCGAGCAGCTGATCGTCGCCGTCGCCGCCCGCCAGCGTGTCGTTGCCGAGCAGCCCGCTGAGCACGTTGTCGCCGTCGCCGCCGGTGATGCTGTTGTTGAGGCTGTTGCCGGTGCCGTCGATAGTGAGCCCATCGGCCAAGGTGAGGTTTTCGAGGTTGCTTCCGAGCGTGTAGGTGATGGAGCTCTTCACCGTATCGAGGCCGCCGCTGGCGCTCGTCTCCGAGACCTTGTCGGCGCTTGAGTCGACGGAATAGGTATCGTCGCCGATGCCGCCCGACATGCTGTCCGCGCCGATGCCGCCTTCCAGGAAGTCGTTCCCGCCATTGTCCGTCAGCGTGTCATTGCCGCCCCCGCCGAGCAGTTGGTTGTCGCCGGTATTGCCCGTGATCTTATTGGCGAGATCGTTGCCCTCGCCGCTGATGTTGGCGCTGCCGGTCAGCGTCAGATTCTCGATGTCGACGCCGAGGCTAAAGCCGCCCGCGGCGTTCACCTGATCCGTTCCCTCGCCCGGATTTTCGATCACGACATCGGAGGGGCTGTCGACCGTGTAGGTATCGTTGCCGCCGCCGCCGATGAGCGTATCGTTGCCGACTTGGCCGTCGAGAATATTGGCGCCGGCGTTACCGATGAGCATGTTGTCGAGCGTGTTGCCGGTGGCGTGCAGCGCTCCCGTGCCGGTGAGCGTGACATGCTCGATGTTGGCATAGGCGGCGGCGTTGAGATCGATCGAGATGGAGGCCTGGATGCGATCGTCGAGGTCGATGCCGAGTTCGCTGACCTTGTCGGAGGCGCTGTCGATCACATAGGTATCGTTGCCGGCGCCGCCGGTCAGCGAGTCCGTGCCGGTGCCGCCGTCGAGCGTGTCGGCGCCGCCGTCGCCCGTCAGCGTGTCGTTGCCGCCGAGGCCATTGATGAGGTCGGAAATTGCCGTGCCTTCCTTGCTCTCGCCGGCGGTCGTGCCGTTGATCGGCGTCGCCGCCAGGCCGAGGCTCGACAGGCTGCCGTTTGCGATCAGGCCGTCGATGTCCGTGCTCACGCCCTCCAGCACCACCAGGTCCTTGAAGAGGAAGACGCCGGCCGGGCCGTCCAGGTCGGCCTGGATGGTGGTGCTGCCGTCGAGGGTCGTCGTGGTCTTCAGGAATTGCTTCACGTCGGAGACTCCGGCCGTGAAGCCGACGAGCACGCCCGTGACGTCGATGACGTCGCCCAGCGGCGCGTTGAAGTCGCGGATGCGGTCGAGGCCGGTGATCGGCCCCTCCTCGAAGACGAAGCGGTCGGCGCCGGCGCCGCCCGCCAGCGTGTCGTCGCCGACGGCCAGCGTGTCCTCGAAGTCGGCCGCGACCAGCACGTCGTCGCCGTCGCCGCCCAGCAACAGGTCAGCGCCGCCGCCGCCCCTGAGGGTGTCGGCCCCCGCCAGGCCGCTCAGCACGTTGTCGCCGATGTTGCCTTGGATCTCGTTGGCGAGCGTGTTGCCGGTGCCGTCGATGGCGCCGGTGTCGGTCAGCTCGAGGGACTCGATGTTCGCCCCCAGGGTGTAGTCGATCGAACTGACGACCCCATCCTCGGTGCCGCCGGCGGCGCTGGTCTCCGACACCTTGTCGCCGACGTCGTCGACGTTATAGGTATCACTGCCGTTCCCGCCGACCATGCTGTCGGCGCCGGTGCCGCCCCTAAGGTCTTCGCTGCCGTCATTGCCGATCAGTGTGTCGTTGCCCGCGAAACCGTTCAGGCTGTTGTTGTCGGCATTGCCGGTGATCTTGTTGGCCAGATCGTTGCCGTTGCCCTCATGGGCACCCGGATCCAGCGTCAGGTTCTCGATATTGGCGCCGAGCGTGAAGCCGAAGCCCGTGATGATGACGGTGTCCGTGCCCTCCCCCGGGTTCTCGATCGCCTGGTCGTCGCCGCCATCGACCCGGTAGGTGTCGTTGCCGGCGCCGCCGATGAGCGTGTCGACGCCGCCCCCGCCGTTCAGCACGTTGGCCCCGGCATTGCCGATGAGCATGTTGTCGCCGCCGTTGCCGGTGGCGTTGAGGGCGCCGGTGCCGGTCAGCGTCACATGGTCGATGCCGGCATACGCGACATTGTTCAGGTCGATCGTGATCGAGGCCTGGATGCGGTCGTCGAGGTCGGCGCCGAGCTCGCTCACCTTGTCGGAGGCGCTGTCCAGGACATAGAGGTCGTTGCCGGCGCCGCCGGTCAGCGAGTCCGCGCCGATGCCGCCGTCGAGCGTGTCGTCGCCGGCATCACCGGTCAGCGTGTCGTTGCCGCCCAGGCCGTTGATCAGGTCGGAGGTCGTCCCGCCGGCGAGCGTCTCGCCGGCAGTCGTGCCGTTGGTCGGCGCCGCCGGCGCCAAGCCGAGATTGATCAGGCTGCCGTTCTCGATCAGGCCGTTGAGATCCGTGCTCACCCCCTGCAGCACCGCCAGGTCCTTGAACGCGAAGCCGCCGGCCGTGCCGTCCAGGTCCGCCTGGATGGTCGTGCTGCCGTCGGCGGTCGTCCCCGTCTTCACGAACTTGGTGACGTCGGAGACGCCGGCCGTGAACCCGATCAGCACGCCCGTGACGTCGATGGCGTCGCCCAGGAGGACGCTGAAGTCGGCGATCACGTCGACGCCGTTGAAAGGCGGGCTGAACTTGACGGTATCCTTGCCGGCGCCGCCCACCAGCGTGTCGCCGCCGCCGCCGGCGGTGAGCTGATCGTCGCCGTCGCCGCCCAGCAGCACGTCGCCCGCGGTGTCGTTGTCGCCGAACAGCGAGTCATTGCCGGCGAGCCCGCTTAAGTTTTCGCCGCCGACGCTGCCGATGATGGTGTTGGCGAGCGAATTGCCGGTCCCTGTGAGGGCGGCTCCCAGGAGGAAGAGGTCCTCCAGGTTGGTACCGAGGGTGTAGGAGATCGTGCTGAACACAGTGTCGGCGCCGCCGGCGGCGCTGCTCTCCACGACCTTGTCGCCGACATCGTCGACGGTGTAGCTGTCGTTGTCGTTGCCGCCGGTCATGCTGTCGGCGCCGGCGCCGCCGTCCAGGATATCGGCTCCGTCGTTGCCGGTGAGCGTGTCGTTGCCGGCGCCGCCGTCGAAGTCATTGCGGCCGCTGTTGCCGGTGATCTTGTTGGCGAGGTCGTTGCCCGTCCCGTCGCTGTCGCTGCTGCCGGTCAGCGTCAGGTTCTCGATGAAATCGCTGAGCGTGAAGGTGGTGGAGCTGTTGACCTGGTCGGTGCCGCCGCCGGACAGTTCGAGGATGAAGTCCCCGTCGCTGTCGACCTCGTACGTGTCGTTGCCGGCGCCGCCGCCCATGGCGTCGTTGCCGCCGCGGCCGTCGAGCTTGTTGGCGCCGGCGTTGCCGATCAGGACGTTGCCGATGTCGTTGCCGGTGGCGTTGAGCGCGCCGGTGCCTGTCAGCGTGACGTTCTCGACGCCGCTATAGATCGGGCTGTTGAGATCGATCGTGATGCTGGCCTGGACCAGGTCGTTCGCATCGACCCCGGTCTCGATGATGACGTCCTTGGTGCTGTCCACCACATAGGTATCGTCGCCAACGCCGCCGTCGAGCGTGTCGGAGCCCGTGCCGCCGTCGAGCGTGTCGTCGCCGAGGCTGCCGCCGGAGATCGAGTCGTTGCCGGCCAATCCGTAGAGCAGATCGGAAAGGCCGGAGCCGAAGAGGGTGTCGTTGAGCGTCGTGCCGTTGAAAGTGGCCATGATCTTCCTACTGCCTGTGTGAGGAATCCGCGACGACGAGAGTCGCCGGTACGAGTTGCGATTCGCCGCCGCCGGCGACGTCATCGCGCCGATGGAGCGCATGCGGCCGCACGAACAGGCCGGTCGTGCGCAAGGCCCCCAGGGTCGGGTCCAGGCGCGGGCGGCGAGTCCGGCCGCGCCAACCGAATGTGACGACGGTCACAGCCTTGCGGACGAATGCGGCATAGGCTGTCATGAGGTGGGCCGGTGTCAGCGGCAGGTGCAGCATGGTCCTGTGTGACGCCCTCGTTACGCTCTCGTCGCGCTTGCCGTCCTGGCCGCGCGACGCTTCCTGTTCTTCACCCCTGTCTCTTCGCGCCGCTGCCTCGAGGAATGCCGGGATCGTTGCGCCAGGCGCGAGATGGCAGAGGGCGGGGTGATAGATGAAGCCGTCCAACGGGTGCCGTTTGGGCTGCATTGATTGAACCTCCTGTCGACTGGCGACAGGATGCCGGGCCCGCGTGATCGCAGCGTTGTGTCCGGCGGAAAAGAAACGTAAATCTCGGGGATAGGCGACATTTGGCGATGCTTTGTCGGGCCATGGAAACCTCGGCGATGGACAGCTGGTCGCTGACGCTGCTCGGCGGCTTCGAGCTGCGGCCGACGAACGGCGCGGTCATCGACCTTCCCGGTCAGAAGGACCGCGCCCTGCTCGCCCTGCTGGCCATGGGCTCGGGCGATGTGCATTCGCGCGAGCGCCTCGCCGGCCTGCTCTGGAGCGAACATGGCGACCGCCAGGCGCGTGACAGCCTGAAGCAGGCCCTGGTGCGGCTGCGCCGCTGCGTCGGCGGCGTCGAGGGTGGCGTGCTCCGCACTGATCGGCAGTCGATCGCGCTCGACCGGACCGCGTTCGACGTGGATGTGCTGGCCTTCGAGCGGCTCGTGGCGGCCGGCACGCTCGATTCGCTCGCACGGGCCACGGAGATCTATCGCGGCGATCTGCTCGAGGGCATCGCGATCCGCGATCCGGCCTTCGAAGACTGGTTGCTGGTCGAGCGCCAGCGTCTGGGTCAGCTGTTCGAGCGCGCGCTCGCCGGCCTCATGGCGCAGGCGCTGGCGGCCGGCCATGGGGAGCGGGCGGCGGAGGCGGCGCGACGCCTATTGCAGGTCGATCCGCTGAGCGAGGCCGCCTATCGCACGCTCATGCAGGTCCATGCGGATGAAGGCCAGACGTCCCGGGCAATCAAGCTGTACAAGGCTCTGCGCGACCGCCTTCACCGCGAGATGGGCATACAGCCGGAGCCCGAGACCAAGGCGCTGTGCGAGCGCATCCGCGCGCGGCAGATGGCGGCGGCGAGCGCGAAACCGATGCCGACGCCGGAATCGCCGGCCCCCGATCGCGACGATTCCCCGGCGGCGGCCAAGTCCTCGATTGCGGTGCTGCCGTTCCTCAACCTGGGCGGTGATCCCGAACAGCGGTACTACAGCGACGGCATCTCCGAGGACATCGCGACGGGGCTGTCGCGCTTTCGCTCCCTGCTGGTCATCGCCCGCAACTCGGCCTTCCAGTACCGCGACCGGGCCGTCGATGTGCGCACCGTCGCGCACGATCTCGGCGTGCACTACGTGGTCGAGGGCAGCGTCCGCAAGGCCGACGATCGCATCCGCGTCACCGTCCAGCTCATCGATGCCACGACCGGCAATCACCTGTGGGCGCAGCAATACGACCACGAGCTGAGCAACCTGTTTGCCGTGCAGGACGAGGTCACGCAGACCATCGTCGCGACCCTCGAAGGCCGCATCGCCGCCGGCGCCGCCGCGCGGGCCCGCCGCAAGCCGACGCAGCACATGGATGCCTACGACTACGTGCTGCAGGCGCGCGACCTGATGGCGCGCTACGATCTTGCTGCCGCGGAGCCCCTGTTGGCCCGCGCAATTGCGGCCGATCCGACCTACGCCGAAGCCTTTGCGCGGCATGCCTATGTATCCCTGTCCCGATATTGGGCGGATCAGGACGGCGTCGCTCTGAACGAAGCTGCCATGCTGGCGCAAAAGGCCCTTGCCCTCGATGCCGACGATGACTGGTCGAACTTCGCCATGGGCACCGTCCGCTTGAGCATGCGCCAGTTCGATCAAGCCGGTTCGCACTACGAGCGGATTCTGGCGGCCAACCCGAACAACGTCACCGCCGGGACGATTTCAGCCGAGCTCCTGACCTATGTCGGACAGCCCGTCGAGGCCTTGCGGCGGCTCGATGAAACCATGCGCCGGGATCCGTTTCCGCCTAACTGGTATTGGGAAATCCGCGGCATGGCGCTGTTCTGTCTGGAGCGCTACGACGAGGCCATTGCCGCGTACGGCAATATGACGATCCAGCATCCCTGGATTCAAGCGTACCTGATTGCGGCCTATGCGCATGCCGGCCGCCGCGACGATGCGGACCGCGAGCTGGCCCTCTATCGCGGCGAGCACCCCGGCAGTTCATTGCTGGAGATTGCGAAGCAGGAGCCCTACAAGGACGACAAGTTCCGCAACCTGCTGATCGCGGGATTGCAGGCGGTGCTGCCGGCCGCCGAGGGCATGGCGGCCGGCGATGCGATCCGCGAGCGGCCGGCAACGGTCGCCTTGGTCATCGCCGCGCCGGCGGGCGGGGAGTCATCCCCCGATCCGGCGGCGCGCAGGCTGGCGATCGCCGTGCTGCCGTTCACCAACATGAGCGGCGATCCCGATCAGGAATATTTCGCCGACGGCCTCACCGAAGACATCATCACCGATCTGTCGCAGGTCTCGGCGCTCTCCGTGGTGGCGCGGCACACCGCCTTCGCCTTCAAGGGCAAGACCCTGCAGGTGCAGCAGGTGGCGCGCGACCTGAAGGTCGACTACGTCCTCGAAGGCAGCGTGCGCAAGTCCAATGGCCAGGTGCGCGTCACGGCGCAGCTGGTCGACGGCGCCACCGGCGATCATCGCTGGGCGCATCGCTACGACCGCCGCTTCGACGACATCTTCGCGCTGCAGGACGAAATATCGAAGAGCATCGTCGACGTCCTGAGGGTGACCTTGCTGCCGGCGGAGCTCGAGACGATCACCCGCCATCCGACCGCCGATGCCCGTGCCTACGAGTACTACCTGATGGGCCGCTTCTTCTACCTGCGCGGCCAAAGCAAGCGTCATCTGGCCATCGCTCGCGACATGTACGCCAAGGCGGCTGAAATCGACCCGGACTATGCCCGTGCCTACGCCGGGATGGCGATTTGCGATTCCTCCGCGGCGGCGAGCCATCCGGACGGCTCCTTCGAGACGGCGCTCGCGAACAGCGAGCGGGCGCTCGCCTTGGATGCCAACCTGGCGGAGGCCTATGCCGCCAAGGGGTTCGCGCTGTTCGCAGCCGTGCGCTTCGACGAGGCGGCGGTCGAGTTCGAGCGCGCCACGAGGCTGGATGCCGGCCTGTTCGAAGCGCATTTTTTCCACGCTCGCAATTGTCACAACCAAGGCTTGCGCGCGGAGGCGGCGGCGCTGTTCGCGCGGGCGGCGGAGTTGCGGCCAAGTGATTTCCGCTCGCCGGGCCTGCTGGCGTGGGAATGCAAGGCGCTCGGGCGGCGCGAGCAGTGCGCCGCCGCGCTGCGGCGCTGCCTGGCCCGCCTCGAGGCGGAGGTGAAGGCGCACCCCGACAACGCCGATGCCCTGGTGTTTGGTAGCTCGATCCTCGTGGAGAGCGGCGATTCCGCGCGCGCCGAGGACTGGCTGGCCCGGGCCATTATTCTGGGCCCGGATGATCGCTTCGTTCAATACAACGCGGCGCTCACCAACGCGATGCTCGGCAGGATGGATACTGCGTTGGATCACCTGGAACAGGCATTCTCCGCACCCCCTACCTTCCGCCGCCGCCTGGCGGCGTGGATGAAATACGACGACGAGATGGACGGCTTGCGCGATCACGCGCGCTTTCAGGCGCTGCTCGCCGGTCTCGATGCCGACGGCGCGACGGCGGCCGCGCGGCCCGCGTCCGAGAGCGCTGGACCGGCTGCAGAGCGCGACGCGCCGCCGGCAACGAAGCCCTCGATCGCCGTGCTGCCGTTCACCAACATGAGCGGCGACCCCGAACAGCAGTATTTCAGCGACGGCATCACCGACGACATCATCACGGAGTTGTCGCGCTTCCGGACCCTGTTCGTGATCGCCCGCAATTCATCGTTCCAGTACCGCGGCGGCGCTCTCGACATGGTCCGCATCGGGCGCGAGCTCGG
>AR_comb_assmDRAFT_10106061_pt1 | contig 12691 bp, 8 predicted proteins | sample ArasoioldDNA_FD_10543 | JGI IMG/M metagenome (IMG submission 10543) | reverse complement strand
ATGCCACTTTACGAATATCAGTGCAAGAAGTGCGGCCATCGCTTCGAAAAAATCCAAAAGTTCTCCGACAGGATGGTCAAGAAGTGTCCTGACTGTGGCGGCCCGGTCGAACAGATGATCTCCGCGCCAGCCGTGCAGTTCAAGGGATCTGGCTGGTACGTCACCGACTACGCCAAGAAATCCTCTTCTCCGGGATCGGGCGGCGATTCCGGCTCCAAAGACAAGAAAGACGACAAATCCAAATCGGATGGTGGGTCCAAAGAGAGTTCGACCAAGGAAGGTTCGTCGAAGGAAAGCTCCTCGAAAGAGAGCTCTTCCAAGGAAGGTCCACGCCGAGGTTCTGGCCGGCACAAGTAAAGCGGCTTCGTCTTCGCGAACCGCTGTTACTGACTGACCACTGGTGACTGGCTCTTCAACTCCCTTTCGAAGTGCTCCTCAATCATCGTGAACAGATGGACCCGCGCGTCTTTCCCGGCGATGCTGTGCGTCTTGTTCGGATAAATCATCATCCGGAATTGCTTCCCGGCGCTGATCAGCGCGTTGATCATCTGAATGCTGTTCTGAAAATGCACGTTGTCGTCGCCAGTTCCGTGCACCAGCAGCAGAGCCCCATGCAGCTTGTCGGCGGAGCGGGTCGCATCGGATTGCTCATAAACCTCTTTGCTGTCTTTGAGCAAACCGTAGTAACGCTCGGAATAAATCGAGTCGTAGTTGGCCTGATTCGTTACCGGGGCCACGGCCACTCCAGCCTTGAACCGATCCGAGTGAGTCATCGCATAGAGCGTCATCGATCCGCCATTCGACCATCCCCAGATTGCAATGCGGTCTTTATCGAGCTGCGGATACTGCGCCAGCAACTGATCCAGTGCAGTAAGCTGATCCTTCAGCTCCACCGCGCCAAACTCGCGCCGGATCGCAGTCTGGAACTTGCGATCACGCCCCGGCGTCCCGCGATTGTCGACCGAGAAAATGGCAAACCCTTTGCGCGACAGAATCTCGTCGAACGGATCGGGAACGCCCTTGCGCACCGTCTGACCCGCCGGTCCGCCATAAATGTTCACGATGAGGGGAATCTTGCCGCTCGCCGCGCCCTCGGAAGGCAGCAACAGCCGACCATACAGAATCGTCCCATCATCCGCCTTGAACTCCAGATACTTCGGCACCCTCAGCCCGTACTCTGCGATTTCATCGTGTGCTTTCCAGAGCGGGTTGCAGCTACCTCCAGTTGCGCACAACGACAAAACGGGCGTGGCCTGCGGGCCGAAGTACATCTTTGTGTAGTGTTTGCCATCATCGCTGAAACTCGCGAGATGAATCCCCTCTTCCGCAGTCAGGGCCTTGAAGCCTGACCCGTCAAGCTGAACGGAAAAAAGCTGCGCCTGCCGCGGATCATCCTTATTCGCCTCGAAGAACACTGTGCCCGACGCCTCATCAACGCCCTTAATGCCCAGCACTGCATAGTCACCCTTCTCCAGCTGCCGCTCCAGCTTCGCGTCCGCCGCCATCGGGTTCTGCTGGTCGAAGCTGTAGAGATACATGTGCATGTTTCCGTCTCGCCAGCTCGGCCATAGGAACTGCCCGCTCGATTTCAGAAACCGGATCTCCGTATGCTCAAAATCAAACCACGCGCCCTCTTGCGTCTCGGTCAGCACCAGCCGCGGTTTCCCCGTTTTGCTATCCACAAAGTACAAATCCATTTTCGTTTGTGCCCGGTTCAATACCTCGGCCCAGATCACACCGTCCTTCACCCATCCAAATCGCGGGATGTAGAAATCTTCATCGCTGGTCAACGTGATCCACTTCACCTTGCCCTTATCCGCATCCACTACACCCAGCTTCACCACCGGATTCGGATCGCCCACCTTCGGATATTTCTCCTGGTCCACCGTCGGATGGGTCGGCATCCAGTCGGTGATCGGATACGTCGGCACATTCGTCTCGTCCATGTGCAAAAAGACAATCTCCTTGCTGTCGGGCGACCAGAAGTAATTGCTGCGAACGGCCAACTCCTCGGCATAGACCCAGTCGATGTCGCCGTTGAAGAGATTGTCCCCCGTATCCTTCGTCAGCTGCTTCTCATCCTTCCCGCTCGCCGAATGCACGTACAGGTTGTGTTTGCGGACATATGCAACGTGCTTTCCATCCGGAGAGAATTTCGGGTCCCCACTCGGGTCACCCGCCGACGTAAACTGCACCGCCGTCTCCGTCCCCAGGTCGTAAAGCCAGAGCTGCCCCTGGGAATCGAAGATCAGGTGTTTCGAATCCGGAGCCCACAGGTACGACGCCACGTGATAGCGCGTCAGCCGCTCCTTTTCCCGCTCGTTCTTCACCTTGTTGACGTCCGGATCGAGCTTCGCCAGCTTCGCCGCGCTGACCAGCACCTTTTTCTCCCCGGTGGCTGCATCCGCATACCACAATTCACCCTTTTCGCCCTTCTCATCGCGCTGCACAAACGAGAGCTTCGTCCCATCCGGACTCCATTCCGTCGTTTCTGGACCGCGCCCCGCCAGTCCTCCGGGCTGATACATGGACTCGATGGTCAAGGGCTTGGTAGGCGCGTTTTGCGATTGGAGTGGAACTGCGATGGTAGTAATCAGTGCGAGCACGCAAAACGACAGCAAAAGGCTCTTTCTCTTCACAGATGACCTCACGGGCAAGATAATTACGGTTCCGAGACGAAGGAACGAGTTTAACACTGCCGAAAGGCTTTCCAGGACCCGCCACTGCGATCCTCTGTGCCCTCTCGGGTTCAGTCTTTCACCGCTCTTAGCATGCTAAAATCAAAGTAGTCGGATGCTTCCAGACATAGAAAATCTGCTCAAACTGCAAGATGTCGACAAGGAAATTCGTCGCCTGCGGGACGAGGTCGCCGAACTCCCCAAGCGCGTCGCCGTCATCGAGCAGAAACTCGCTGGAACCAAAGCTCAACTCGACAAGGCCCAAGCCGCCGTTAAGGCCGACGAGGCCTCCCGGCGCAAGTACGAAACCAACATCAGCGACCTGCGGGGAAAGATCTCCAAGTATCGCGACCAGTCCCTCGACGTAAAGACCAACGAGCAGTACAAGGCTCTCCTGCACGAAATCCAGTTCGCCGAAAAAGAAATCTCTGCGAACGAAGACAAGATCCTCGAGCTGATGGTCAACGCCGATGCCCGCGACAAGGAAGTTAAAGCGGCTCAGGCGGAGCTGAAAGAGGAAATGGCGGAGATCGAGAGAGAAAAAGAACAGGCCCGCCAGCGCACTGCGGAAGACGAAAAGCTGCTGACTGAGTCACGAGCCCAACGCGACCAGCTCCGTACCGGCATTCGCGAAGATTTGCTTCGGCACTACGAGCGGGTTTCGAAGTTCCGCGGCAGCGGCATCTCCGAGGTCCGCGATCACAAGTGCATGGCTTGCCAGGTCATTCTGCGTCCGCAGACGTACAACGAAGTCCGGTCGGGCAAAGAGACCGTGGTTTGCGACTCCTGCCAGCGCATCCTCTACTTCAATCCGAAGGAAGAGCTGGTCGAGACCAAGGAAGCTCCGCACCGCCCGAAACGCCATCATCCCAAAATCGACGCTCCGCAAGCCTGGTACTACCGTCCCGAATTCGCCGGCGACGGCGAGGTCTTCCTCTGCCTGACCAACGCCAGCGGCCAGGCCAGCCGCCGCGTTTACGACATCAACACCGGACGCCTGATCGGCGACATCCTCATCCGCGAAGGCAATTTCCGCGAGGCGTTTCCGGAGGACATCACCGGCTCCACGCGCCTCAACGGCAACTGGAGCGAAGAAGAGCTCGACGGCTTCGGCGGCGAACTCCCCATGGTGATCCTCGACTCCCTGCGCACGGACCTCGACGCTGCCCGCCACGAAGCCGCTTCCGGATCGCACGCCAAACCCGCAGTCCCAGCCACCGAACACGCCACCAGCTAAACCAGACATGTAGGGACAGCCGCCCTCGGCTGCCCGGTCGACCACGGCTCGACTTTATTGCGTTTTTAATTGGTAGGGCGAGACTTATCACCAATCCCAAACCTCATCCTTCGATTGGCGACTGATTCGATTGGCGACTGAGCAGACATCAGCCAACCCTGATGCGCTAGGATTGCAAGACAGCAAAGGTGAAGGTGGATGTAAATGGGCCAACAAATCCGGATGACTGTCTTTGCCCTGATTGCCTGCACAGCTTTTGCCCAGAACGGTCCCTCATCTCAGGGCGAGACTGCGCTCAAAACCCAGTTCGTCGAGGTTCAGCCAGACGTAAAGCTCGAAGTGCTCGACTGGGGAGGGACCGGGCGCAATCTCGTACTTCTCGCAGGTCTTGGAAACACAGCTCACGTTTTTGACAGCTTAGGGCCTAAGCTCGCGGCGCATTATCACGTCCTTGGGATTACGCGGCGCGGGTTTGGCCAGTCCTCCGCGCCTCAAACGGGTTATGATCCAAGGCGGCTCGGAGATGATATCGTCGCGGTTCTTGACGCCCTGCACATCACTGATCCTGTCCTCGTCGGGCATTCGATTGCAGGAGAAGAACTGAGCGCCGTCTCCACCTACCATCCAGGGCGCGCTGCTGCGCTCGTCTACCTCGATGCCGGAGCACCCTTCGCTCTCTACAACCCCAAGCATGGCGACTACACACCGGCTTTGGCGCAGCTCAGAGACGATCTTTCGGCACTACAAAAGAACCTCTTCGATGACGCCCTCATATCGAAGACATTGACGGACATGGCGCTGTTTCAAGCGAACCTTGCCGAACTTCGCGGTGAAGTGGAAGGCGCAACGCCCCCCTCTCCGAAAGCCAGTGACCTTGCCAGCATTTCTGCCTTCCAGAGTTACATGACGGGCTACTTCGGTGGCATCATGCCCGAATCGGAGGTGCGCCAGGATTTTCGCATCGGTGAGGACGGGAGGGTCGGCGAGTGGCTTGGGCACGGGTATCCAAACCAGTCTGTGATGCTCGAAGAAGAACGTTTCCGCTCCATCGAAACACCCCTTCTAGCGATTTTTTCTTATCCTTCAGCTCCCTATCCAAGTCAGACGAGCGACCCGGCAAAGCTCGCAGCCTCTCGAGCCGCAGAAACAAGTCGCGAGGAAGCGCAGATTTCTATCTTTCGGGAGCAGCCCCATGCAAGGGTAATCGTGATTCCCAACGCCACCCACTACATATTCCTCTCGCGCGAAGAGGAAGTGATCTCAAAGATTAGTGACTTCGTGAATAGCCTTCCTCCCAAGCGTTAAGCAGAGTCAGAAGTGAAAGTTTGCGGCCGGATGAGCGATACAGGTTGTACCCGCAAGTAGTCGGCCTGTCGGCTTGTGACACTGATTCGTTGTAGATCAGTTCCCAGTTGTTACCAACAGCGTTACCGCTCATGAACAAGCGGCCGCTGACCACCCTCACTCACATCTCCCCAGGCAGTACCATGTCTTCATGCCCCCGACTGAGTCAGCTCTCCCAAAGGTCAGAATTTCTCTTCGTGGCGTCAACCGCCTGAAGTCCGGCCACGTCTGGGTCTACCGCTCCGACATCGTGGAAGCCGACGGCATCCCTCCCGGCGCCGCAGTCACCGTCATCGACCAGCGCGGCAAATCCTTCGGAACCGCTCTCTACTCCAGTTCCTCACAAATCGCAATCCGGATGCTCTCGCCAGAGCCCGTCTCGGACTTGTCCACGCTTCTCCGTCGCCGCATCGCTGACGCCATCGCCTACCGCGAGAACCTCGTCCGCGACACTAACGCCTACCGGCTAATCTTCAGCGAAGCCGACTTCCTCCCCGGCCTCATCGTCGACCGCTACCACGACATTCTTTCGCTGCAGATTCTCACCCAGGCAATCGATGCCATCCCCATTCGCGAAACTGTCATCTCTGAGTTAGTCAGTCAACTCAATCCCGCGTCGGTGATCGAGCGAGTCGATCCACGCGTCCGCGAACTCGAAGCTCTTCCGCCCCGCGCCTCCGGTCTCGTACAGGGAGACAAGACCGCAACCACTTTCACCATGAACGGCGTGCAGTTCCATTTCGACGCCCTCGAAGGCCAGAAGACAGGAGCCTTCCTCGACCAGCGTGAGAACTATGCGGCTGCCGTCCAATATGCCCACGGCGAGGCCCTTGACGTGTTCTGTTATCAGGGGAGTTTCGCATTGCACCTTGCGCCGAAGTGTAGACAGGTCACCGGTGTTGACAGCTCTCGTCCAGCTCTGGAAGTCGCCGACCAGAATGCGGCATTAAATGGTCATGCGATCGAGTGGATCGAGGCCAATGCATTCGATCTGCTGAAGGACTATTCCGCTTCCAACCACCAGTACGACACCGTCGTGCTCGACCCGCCCGCCTTCGCCAAGTCCAAGCGGGAGCTCGATTCCGCCCTCCGCGGCTACAAGGAACTCAATCTCCGCGCTCTGAAGATGCTGCGACCGGGCGGCATCCTCGTCACCTGCTCTTGCTCCTATCACGTGAGCGAGTCCAGTTTCCTTGAGATGCTGGCCTCGGCCGCGCTTGACGCGCACCGAACCTTGCGCCTTCTAGAAGTCCGAGGTCAGGCCAAGGATCACCCGGTTCTGCTCAACGTCTCCGAAACGGCGTACCTGAAGTGCACCTTGGCCCACGTAACATAAAGAAAATTAAGCAACTATAGTTATTGACAATAACGCACTCAACTTTTATGCTTCTTTTACGCTAACTATGCGTCTAATGAAGTGTGAGCCGGTAGGAGAGCAGCGCTTAAGCACCGTGTCTATCGACTTGTGGAAGAGCGGCGCTTCAGCGCCGCGTCTAGACAACCTAGACTTGGGCTTTAGCCCCTGCTTTCGCTCCGGTCACCAAACTCAAGTTCTGATCAACACCAAATATCCGAAGGAGGATTCAGCCATGACCGTATTAACCCGTTGGGAGCCTTTCCGTGAGTTCGCCACTTTGCAGGACCGTATGAACCGCTTGTTCCGCGAGTCCTATAACGATGCCGGAAGGGATGAATCCCTGACCACGTCGAGCTTTGCCCCTGCCGTTGATGTCTACGAAGACGAGCACAAGGTCACTTTGAAGATCGAAGTGCCCGGAATCGAAGAGAAAGATATTGACGTCCGCGTCGAGAACAACACGCTGACCGTCCACGGCGAGCGCAAGATCGAAAAAGAAGAGAAGGAAGAGAACTACCGTCGCGTGGAGCGTCAGTATGGCAGCTTCATCCGCAACTTCACTCTTCCGCAGACCGTCGACACCGAGAATGTCTCGGCCACCTACGACAAGGGCGTCCTGAAGATCACGTTGCCCAAGAAAGCCGAAGCGAAGCCAAAGCAGATCAAGGTCAACGTCAGCTCCGAAAAGCAGATCGAAAGCAAAGGCCCCAGCAAAGCCGCGTAACGTGTTCGTGTAGGGGCGGACGCATTCGTCCGCCCCTCGAAGGCGAAGCCGGGCGGTGCAGCACCTATGAGCGGGGACAGCCCTCATCGGCTGTCCGCTTTGGCGTTAACGAGTTGTTGCGCGGTCTGAAGCAACGCGGAAGAGCGGCGCTTCAGCGCCGCGTCAGAGGCAAGAACCAATTCGGGCTTTAGCCCCTGAGGTCCACGGGAGGCGGCAGAGGTGACCGCCTCCCGATTATTTTGTATTGTGAAATTTGGCCATTGCGTAATTTGAAACCCAGGACACCCGAAGGGTCTCCAATTACTTAACTACCAAATCGAGGTTTCATCATGCCCATCCGTTGGGACAAATTTACTGTTAAAGCGCAGGAGGCCGTCCAGCGCGCGAACGAGCTCGCTTCCGAGCACGGCAATCCCGAGCTGCTGCCGATTCATCTGCTCGCAGCCCTGCTCGAAGATAAAGAAGGCATCGTTCCGCCGGTGCTGGAGAAGATCGGCATCGGCCCGCAAGCCGTGCTGAGCGCGATCTATAGCGAAATCGAGAAGCTTCCCAAGGTCTCTGGACAGGCTGCACAGGCGACTCTCTCAAACGAAGCCAACAAGCTGCTCGAGCAGGGTTTCAAAGAAGCCAGCAATTTCAAGGACGAATACGTTTCGACTGAGCACCTGCTGCTGGCTATCACGCACCTGAAGCGCGACAACGCGCAGCAGATTCTTGCGCAGTACGGCGCGACGTACGATGCAATCCTGAAGGCGCTCACTGTAGTTCGCGGCTCCCAGAAAGTCACCGACCAGAATCCTGAAGCGAAGTACCAGGCGCTGGAGCGCTACGCTCGCGATCTGACGGAGCAGGCGCGTCGCGGCAAGCTCGATCCTGTCATCGGACGTGACGAGGAAATTCGCCGCGTCGTCCAGGTTCTCTCCCGCCGCACGAAGAACAATCCCGTGCTGATCGGCGAACCGGGCGTCGGCAAGACTGCAATCGTGGAAGGGCTCGCGCAACGCATCATCTCGGGCGATGTGCCCGAAGTTCTCAAGAACAAGCGTGTGGTCGCGCTCGATCTCGGTTCAATGTTGGCGGGAGCAAAATACCGCGGCGAATTTGAAGACCGCCTCAAAGCGGTCCTGAAAGAGATCGAAGACTCGCAAGGCCAAATCGTTCTCTTCATCGACGAATTGCACACGCTGGTTGGGGCAGGCGCGGCGGAAGGGGCGATCGACGCTTCGAATATGTTGAAGCCGGCGCTGGCACGAGGTGAACTCCGCGCCATTGGCGCAACCACGCTCAATGAATATCGCAAATACATTGAGAAAGACGCGGCTCTGGAACGCCGCTTTCAGATCGTCTTCGTCGGCGAACCGAATGTCGAAGACACGATCGCGATTCTGCGTGGCCTCAAAGAAAAGTACGAAGTGCATCACGGCGTGCGCATTAAGGACTCGGCCATTGTCGCCGCCGCGACGCTTTCGCATCGCTACATCTCCGATCGCTTTCTGCCGGACAAGGCAATCGATTTGATCGACGAAGCTGCGGCATCGCTGCGCATCCAGATCGATTCGCTTCCCACCGACATCGATCAACTGGAACGCCGCAAGACACAACTGGAGATCGAGAAGCAGGCGCTGAAGAAAGAAGATGACCCGAACTCAAAGGAACGGCTCGCGGTGATCGAGAAGGAATTGGCTGAGATCAGCGAGAAATCCAACACGCTCAAGGCAAATTGGAAGAAGGAGAAGGACCTTATCGCCCGCGCTCGGGCGCTCAAGGAGAAGATTGAGCAGCTCAAGACCGAAGCTCAGACCGAAGAGCGTAAAGGAAACCTGCAGCGTGTCGCCGAAATTCAATACGGCCTGATTCGCCAGGCGGAAGCGGAACTGGCCAAGCTCACCAAGCAAATGGAAAGCCAAGGCCAGCGCATGCTTAAAGAAGAAGTCGACGAAGAGGACGTCGCGCGCATCGTCTCCAAGTGGACCGGCATTCCCGTCTCCAAGATGCTGGAAGGGGAAGTCAAGAAGCTGGTCACGATGGAAGAGCGCTTGCGCCTGCGTGTTATCGGCCAGGATCCCGCACTGGAGCGCGTTGCCAATGCAATTCGCCGTTCGCGCGCAGGGCTGAGCGATCCCAAACGGCCGATCGGCTCGTTCATCTTCCTCGGACCAACGGGCGTCGGAAAGACCGAACTCGCGCGTGCGCTCGCCGAATTCCTGTTCGACGACGAACACGCCTTGATTCGCATCGACATGTCGGAGTACATGGAAAAGCATTCGGTCGCGCGCCTGATCGGCGCTCCTCCGGGATATGTTGGCTACGAAGAAGGCGGACAGCTCACCGAGCAAGTGCGTCGTCATCCCTATTCGGTCGTGCTGTTTGACGAGATCGAGAAGGCAAATCCGGATGTGTTCAATGTCCTGCTGCAGATCATGGACGATGGTCGGCTGACGGACGGCAAAGGCCGCGTGGTCGATTTCAAAAACACGATCATCATCATGACGTCGAACATCGGGTCGCAGCTTCTGCAGGCCGATGGGATTCACTCCGACGCCGAGTTTGAGCTGGCGGCGCAACAGGTGCAAAACTTGTTGCATTCGCACTTCAAGCCTGAGTTCCTGAACCGCGTGGACGACATCATTGTCTTCCGTCCGCTCGGGAAAGAGCAGTTGGTCAAGATCATCGAACTGCGGCTCGAAGACGTTCGCCGCTTGCTGGCGGATCGCAAGATCTCGCTCGAGCTTACTGACGCGGCGAAGGATCTGTTATTGACGCAAGGCTACGACCCGAACTTCGGCGCGCGTCCATTGAAGCGCTCGATCCAGAAGCTCATCCAGGATCCGCTCGCGTTGAAGATTCTCGACGGACAGATCCTGCATGGTGATCACGTCGTCGTCGAGGCCGATAAGAAAGCCGGCAAAATGACCTTCGAGGTCAGCAAGCGCGTGGGCGAGAAAGAGCCGGCAAAAGCGAAGCGATAACAACAGCACCAGGGATTTCGCGGATCTTCGCGGATCAATCAACTGCTTTCTGATTTATCCGTGATAATCCGCGTAGATCCGTGGGGAATTTTTGCGAACGCGTCGATTACAGCGGGCGCTTGCGCCAGATACCATCCAACGGCAACTCGTAAAGCGATCTGCAAGCCGTACCAGAGAACTGGAACGCCGAGCTCTGCCATCGAGATCTTCGGGATGAGCGATGCGACGCTGATCACCATGACCAGCATCGCCATCCAGCGCGCCCAATTGTGAAGGCGAAATAATCCCCACGCAACAAGCGCGTAAACGCTGCCTCCGAGCAGCATCATGTACGGTCCGGCGAGTTCCAGTCCGTAGAGGAAGTATTTTCCCGCCATGAGGGAAACGGCTCCGGGAGAGATGAACAGGACTACAGCGAGCGTCCACAAATAGAGAGCGGCGATCGCCGCCAACGCCGAAATAACGATGACTCCTCTTGGACGCTGCATGGAAAACCTTCTTCCACAGAGAACACAGGGGTTCACAGAGTAAGCCTCTGTGTTTCTCCGTGTCCTCTGTGGTGAGCGCTTTTACGCCAGATCGAACAGCAGGACTTCTGCGTCTTCCGCGGCTTTGATCTTGAGACGCTGCTCGTCGGTGATTGCGGCTCCGTCGCCTTGGTTCAGCTTCTTGCCATTCAGTTCGACTGCGCCGCGCGCGACTTGCAGCCAGGCATAGCGTTCTGACGCAAGGTCGTGTGCGACTTCTTCTCCGGGCTTGAGCAGCGAGACATAGAGCTTCGCATCCTGATTGATCTTCACCGATCCATCGCTGGCATCGCGCGATGCAATCAGGCGCAGCTTGCCGCGCTTGGCTTCTTCCGAAAAGGATTTCTGCTCGTAGCTCGGCGGCAATGCGGCCTTCTCCGGCTGAATCCAGATCTGCAGCAAGTGCACTGGTTCTGTGGTCGATGGATTGAATTCGCTGTGGCGAATACCGCTGCCTGCGGTCATGCGCTGTCCATCGCCGGGAAGAATCACCGATCCGGTTCCGAGGCTGTCCTTGTGTTCGAGCTTGCCTTCGAGAACGTAGGTGATGATTTCCATATCGCGATGCGGATGCGTGGGAAATCCGGTGTTAGGCGCGACGTGGTCTTCATTGATGACGCGCAGCGAGCGGAATCCCATCCACTTGGGATCCCAATAGTCGGCGAAGCTGAAGGTGTGTTTAGTGTTGAGCCAACCGTGGTTTCCTCCACCACGTTCGGCGCTAGGACGAATCTGAATCATGGCTTGCTCCATTCTTCCTGCTGATAATCAACTCACACTTATTAGATGAGTGAGGGATTCAGGCTGGACCGGAGCGGCGAGGCAGGCAATTTTTGTAGGGCAGAAAGAATTGGTTCGTTTGAAAATGGGGATGTTTACTGGTTAGTACCCCCACCCCCTCCCCTTGGATCTCTGGAATCATCGAGTTGGGAGGAATTGCCGAATAAAATCTTGGCATTCAATCACTTACGGGCAAAATATTGAGCGCCAGTGACTTAGCTCGGTAAGGGCGGCCCAGTCTGAGGCCAACCACGGCGTCGCCGATGTGCAGGATGACAGAATTTGGATGTGGAGCGCAAGGTCAGATGTCACAAGGTCAAAGCCGTCTGCTGTGGAAATCTAATATCTTCTTTGCAATGAGCAATGAGCGATAAGCAAGCAAGATCGCATTTCCTCATTGCTCACTGCTCATTGCTCAATGCTGGTCGTTCGTTGTGGCACACTGGGTCTTATGCATCGGCTCACGCTTGGCGATTTTGAACTCAGCGCGTTTTCAGATGGCACTTATCTGCTGGATGGCGGGGCGTTCTTTGGCGTGATTCCGAAGGTGATGTGGTCGAAGAAGGTCGCGGCCGATGAAAGGAATTATGTCACTACCGGGTTGAACTCGCTGCTGATTCGCACCGGCAAGCACATCGTGCTGGTTGAGACCGGGATGGGCAACAAACTCAGCGATCGGATGAGGAAGTTTTACGGGCAGCCCGCCAAGCTGCTCGACAACCTCTCGGCGGCAGGAGTTGCGCCGGAGGATATCGATATCGTCATCAACTCGCATCTGCATTTTGACCACTGCGGATGGAATACAGTGCGCGACAGGAATGGGAAAATCGTACCCACGTTTCCGCGGGCAAAGTATTACGCGCCCGAGGGAGAGTGGCAGTACGCGCGCAAGCCAAGCGAGCGGGATGCGATCAGCTTTATTCCTGAGAATTACGATCCGTTGGTGGCGAGCGGGCAGATGACTTTGCTTAAGGGCGGCGAAGAGGTCGTGCCGGGGATTTCTGTGAAGACGTTTCGCGGGCACACCGCATGCATGCAGGGGATCATCGTGCAGTCGCCCCCAGGGGCTGAAGCC